>Ga0247834_1005615_pt1 | contig 14721 bp, 17 predicted proteins | sample LaCruzMarch2015__8_FD_187118 | JGI IMG/M metagenome (GOLD analysis project Ga0247834, IMG submission 187118) | Freshwater microbial communities from meromictic Lake La Cruz, Castile-La Mancha, Spain - LaCruzMarch2015_12m | ecosystem: Environmental > Aquatic > Freshwater > Lake | place: Spain... | reverse complement strand
CGAAGCAGGCTGGCCAGCCTCCGTGTTGAAGTTGCCGATGTAGTCCACGAACGCGATCGAGCCCGGGGTGGTGTTACCTGCCACTGTGACCGCGCTCATTGATCCGACCATTTCAGGGTCAAGGACGTTCAGCCGCCCAGCGCGCAACTGCCACTTCTCCACTAGGTCTTTACGCTCAGGGACAGTGATCTGGTTCCACGGGCGCTTCCACGCATCACGTAGGACAATCCGGTGAAACCGGTCGATGATCTCGTCCGCGGGCATTTCCGTGGAGTAAAACCACACATCCCAGCCAGCCTCAGCCGCTGCAACAGCCATCTGGGCAAGGCGGAACGTCTTACCGACCGATAGCCGTGCTGCCAAAAGCCAGAGATGACCAGGGGCAATGCCACCACCGGTAGTGGTGGTCAACCGGTCCATGTGGTTTAAATCCATAGGAATCCGAATCAATTCTTTAGGCCGATCAAAGAGTTCAAAGTCGGTCGCTGTGGCAAACCGAGAAGCTGTGGGGTTAGCAGTTTCCACCGCTTCTTTCAACGAAACATGGGCTTCACGGACATCAAAGTTGTCACCGTTAAGGGCAAGAGTGGCATTAGTCATCGCGCGTAGGTACACCCGACGCTGCCATGCCTCTTTGAGTTCTCGTGCTGCCCAAACAGGATCGATTTCTTGCATGTAGGGGAATGTGGAGAACTTCTTCCGAACAATCCCAATGTCCGGGGATTTCTTGGCATCTACTTGGTACTGCTTGCAGAACTCATGGACAGGCCGATGAGCTGCAAAGTAGTTGTCTTGCACTTGGTAGGTCTCCGGCATGTAAATGCCGGAATCAATAAGAGCCGAGATAAATAAAGCCTCTGGAGCAAGATGCGGATCTCCAGAGGCAATGGGGTGGATAGAAGCGATAGCCATGATGCGGTCTCCTAAAACTTATTGGTGGCGAGATGAATGCTTCAAAACGCTTCAGATGAGGTGGGTACTGTACCGAAAACAAGAAAGCCGGTCCATAAGAACCGGCTTGTTTTGGGTAGTATTTCCCCTACCCCAGATATGAGCATTCTACACTGGTATTAAACACTATGCAACAACGTCGAGCATAGTGATAAATACCGAGACGTATATTAATTAACCGACAGGATCTAACAATAAGGTACTTGACAAGTCCGATAGGATCAGTAGAGCGCGAAGTGGTGGAAAGCAGTAACCACCACCCGCCGCCTCCGCCTTAAGGGCTCCGGCCAGGCGGGAAGTAAGGCAAAGGAAAAACAAGTCACCCCGGAGCGCTCACTATTACTAGGGCCAAAATTGTTTTTTGAGACTTTCTGGCCCAAAGCATTTCCATCCCAAAGCATCACGCGACATACCAAAGCATCCCTTGCCATAGTGACTCAAAATGTGCCAAGATACTGCCCATGACACTATTTGACACATTCAAAAACCTCGACCAAGGGGCTGAACTCGCCAAAGCGCAAAGAACTATTGCGCGGCAGAAGCAAAAGGTTGACGCGTTAACTACATCGCCGGTAAAGAAAACCCGTACGCGATGACCGAACGCACTTATGACGTGGAAATAACCAGAATCAAGTTAGGAACGTGGTTTTGGTCTGTCAATGAACACGTTCACACCACATCCGGTAGGTATGTCACAGCTCTTGGCTCAGGTGATGCTTTCACTCACGGTCAAGCCAGTCGCAACGTTAAGCAGGTTGTGCGCCACCGTCGCCGTGAACTGGGTGACCCTTGGGAGACGGTATGAGATTCCCCAACCCCCGCGACGAGATCACCGCAAACACCGATGCGGCCATAGCCCGAGTGGACGCCGCAGCGAACCAGGCATGGAAAGAAGCCTGCCTTGAGGCAATCAAGGAAGCCTGCCGCCGGTACGAGCTGTTTACTACTGAGGATGTTGCAGACATTCTTGATGAGTCTGACACCCTCACCCATGAACCACGGGCGATGGGCGCAATGATCCGCAAAGCCCAAGCAGCCGGTTATTGCATCCCCACATCTGAATTTGTTCCTTCACACAGAACCAGCAGCAACGCGTACACCAAGCGGGTGTGGCAGCGCCGGTTTATCCCAAACAAGGCGGTAGCGTGAAGCCATGCCTATGCCAGAAAGACGACCCCAACCACAAGGTGCCTTATGCTGTGGGCAAGCAGCGGTCAAACGACCTTTTGAAAATGGGGTTTGAGCCTCACAAATGCCCGGAATGTAAGAAACCAGCTATATGGAAAAAACCTCGTCAAAAATAAGGAGACCAGCATGAGTGCTTTAACAAACGAGTTGTACGAACCTAGCGCACGTTTTATCAACATTGACCCCGACATGGCAAGAAAGTGGTTAACGAAAAACGTAAATAACCGGCCTTTAAGGCTAAATAGTGTGGTAAAGATTTCTTCTGACATTATTAACGGTCGGTGGCAAGTAAATGGGGCAACCATAACGTTCAACGATAAAGGCGAACTTATTGACGGACAGCACCGGTTGTCGGCAATAGTTGCAGCAAACATGACCGTCATGTCACTTGTTGTTACTGAAATTTCCCCTGACGCCATGCCCACAATTGATATGGGCGATGTTCGTACTGTGGCGCATATTCTTGCTCTGCGAGGTATTCCATCATCAACTCGAGTGGCTGCTTTAGCAATGATTTACATGAAATATTTGCGGTATCCTGAAATTCAATGGAATAACAAAGGTGAAACGTCAAGAGTTGAACTTGCTAATTTTGGAACGGAAATATCGGACTTACTCATTAGCGGTACAAACACTGCTAATGGTTTGAAAAGAATTGGTTTGTGTAATTCCTCTTACGGCTTGTTGTACGTGCTTGTCCACACAGAATCAGAAAACAAACATCTGTGGGATGAATTTCACGATGGCGTTACTACGGGTGCTGGCTTGTGGGAAGGCGACCCTCGATTGGCGTTACGTAACTTTACTATGCGCCGGTCTTTTAAAGCAGGTGCTTGGGACCAACAGGCGCTAGCTGCCATATGCATCAAAACTTGGAACAAGTGGCTTATGGGCGAAAAAATGAAAATGGTTGGCTTTCGACGCGAAGAACTGCCCATGCCACGAGTTTTGTAATTATGCCAAATAAAGTTAGTGGTTGCTATCGGCACTGTTATGCGCTGCGCACTAACGGCGTATTTGTGTGGCAGCAATGCGCCCATTGTTGGAAGAAAAAGCGCGCACACAATAAGAACAACATATTAACCACGGTGACTTGGCCTTGGTCCCCGCAAGAAGAACAACGAGTCGTTGAATCAATGGCAATTCACGCCGAACACTGCTGGCACAAAAAACGCAGAAAGGAAAAAGATGTGTCGGCATCCAGTGTTTAAGTGGGTAGATCTGTCAGACGGTCGGTGGAAAGTTTGTTTGGAATGTGGGGAAATATACCTATGACTGCACAGGTTGATCAACTTGTCGTTGACGAAAACGGTGATCGCGTTTATCCAAAATTTGTTTTTCCAAGACCTCCAATTAACAAGGAAGAACTGTGGGAAACGGTTCGTGTTTTGTTTGGTGTGGAGATTCCTCGGCTTAAAGTTTGCCCTGATCACTGCGCTCCATTTGACGCATTTGCAGAAGGATATTTTGGTAACAAGAACTCATACTCACTCTGGTACGGGTCTCGTGGCACGGGAAAATCCCTCATGCTCGCTCTTCTCGCTCTGACCAAGGCGGCGATTCTTGAGATCAATGTAACTCTTCTTGGAGGTTCAATGGCTCAAGCAACTAACGTTCAAGAACACATTGAAAATCTGTTGCTCTATCCCAGTTCACCTTCTTGGGCAGTAGCTCAACAGATTCAGACGCAGATCACGTTTTCTGGTGGTAACTGGATACGACCTTTACCCGCATCCCAAAAAACTGTTCGAGGCCCACATCCTGGCCTGACTTGCCTTGATGAGATCGATGAAATGGATATCAAGGTCTACAACGCTGCTATGGGTCAGGCAATGGCTAAGCCGAACGCCCGCGGGATCATTATCCCTGAAATGGTGGTGGCCTCGAGTACGTGGCAACATCCATCAGGGACTTTTCAGACGGTCCGCGATGATGCAATCCGTAAGGGATTGCCTGTGCGGACGTGGTGCTTTAACGAGGTGCTAAAGACACCGTCGAACCCAACGGGGTGGATGGATCCGGCGTTCATTGAGCGTAAAAGAGCCTCTGTCCCTGCGGAGTTATTCCGGGTGGAGTATGAGCTCGGTGAACCTGCCGGTGGGTCTAGGGCCTTTGACCTGGTGGCTCTTAATGCCACATTCAAAGACATGCCGGTGGTACGGGAACGTCACGCTGGTTCTGATGATGAGTGGGTCTTTGAGGAGCCTCAGGTCAATGGCTGGTACGCGATGGGTGCGGACTGGGCGAAGGAGGAGGACAAGACCGTCATTGTGGTGTTTCGGGTGGATGAGTCGGTGCGCCGTTGTGTGTATCTGCGCAGGATCAACCGAAGGCCTTGGCCGGAGATGGTGAAGATGTTTAACGACACCATGAAGGCGTATCAGGCTGTTGCAGCACATGACGCTACGGGTATCGGCAACGTGGTGAACGACCTCATTGATGAGCGGGTTATCAAGTTCACGATGAATGGCGCCAAGCGTGGGGCGATGCTGATGGATTACATCTCAGCGGTGGAGCAGCTGCGTTACCGCCTCCCAGCAAACACCCCGGCTTTTGACGCGCATAAGGCTGCGACGCAGGAGGATGTCTACGGCAATGGGGGTTGGAAGGCCCATTTGCCTGATGATGTGGCGGCGTTCGCCCTGTGCCATTACGCCGCTGAGCATGGCGCCCCGGTGGCAGCTGCCGCGGGTGTGAAGAAAACAGAGTTCATGCCGCGGGTCACGAGAGCGGTAGATCCAGAGCCTGAGCCGACATTGAGGGCTGCTGGTGAGGTGCGGATCTCTGATGAAGGTTGGAACCCGTATTTGGTGTGATGCGTTTTGATGCGCCGTGTGGGCTGAACTTTGCCCATAGTGGCCGTAGGCTTGAGCCAAACTGAGACATCAGGAGATGCCCGTGATGAAGAAGATGTCCGCTGAGCAGGCGGCTGAGGAAGGCGCCCCGGTGGGAGAGCCCTACACGCCACCTGGTCCCGGCCGTGGCACATTCGATGTGCCCTCCTATGACGACATTGCTGACCTTCAAATCCTGTTCAAAAGGTTTGGTAACACGGCGATCGCAAACGGTGGCGACACCATGTCGGGCGACTACAACGTCCTTGGAAAGTTTTTCATCAACGGTCGTCAGATTGACCCTTCGGATGCATACAACATTCTTGATAAGTCGGCTGGTTTTAACGTGCAAGTGGGCGAGGTCCTGAACCAGACACGGTTCATGTGCAACTTTGCGACAGACAACATCATCGGTATGCCTACCGACACTACGGGTATACCTGAGGGCGCTCGTATCACCATTGTTCAGGTGGGCAAGGGCAAGATTTCCATTGACGGTGTAAACGTTGTGGGAACGAACAAGACGAAGACGCAGTATCAGCTTGTTGAGGTCATGTTCCACGCGAACTTGTGGTGGTGCCTTGTTGGTGGCGGCGGTGGCGGTGGAACGGAAGGTGCGCCGTCTAAGCCGACTGCGAAGTGGAACGCGGACTTCACGCAGATCACGTGGGAGCCCGTGGCGGGTTCTGCGAGCGAGACGTACGGCTACGGGGCGCTTGTTACCCCCGCTGGGGACATCTCGTATCGGATTCAGGGAACAACGATCTTAATCGATCGCGCAACGTCTGGCATTGACTACGCATTTCAGGTGTGGGGCGTTAATGCTGCTGGTCAGGGAGAGTTCTCGGACCCCATTGGGCACACTTACGCAGGAGTTGATGCCCCAACGCTGACGGCTGTCCCTGGCCCGGCGCAGATTCAGGCGCAGTGGACTCAAGTGGCTGGGGTGACGGGCTACCGACTGTCGTACAAGAAGACCACGGATCAGCAGTGGACGTTCGTTGACGAGGCGGTTAGCGCGTTCGGTGAGATCATCAGCGGCTTGGCTCAGGTCGAATATGAGGTTCGGGTTCAGGCTGTTGATAACCCTGTCGGATCTGTGTGGTCTAACACGGTCAAGGTTGTTCCGGGGCCGGGAGAGACATCCGTTCCTACGGTCGCTCACTCTGCGAAAAGCACGTTCACGATCACTAACTACAACGCCGCCTACCTGTACACGGTCGATTGCACGGCTGGTTCAGGAACGGTGACAGGTGACAAGTTGACGTTGAGTGCTGGGAATACGCAGTTCTTGCTGAAGTCTCAATATGCACAGGGCGCTCCTGTAAAGAGTGTTTCTGGTGAGCTGCGTCAGTACACGACGCACAAGGAAAACTTCCCGTACAAGTGCGGGTCGGGGCCGTGCAACTGTCGCGAGGAATGGGCAAACTGCGGGTGCGGTAGCTGCGACAGTTACCCGGATCCCAAGGCCGGGTCGTGGGGGCAGTGCGGATGCGAGACTGAAATGTGCTGGTACGGTCGCAAGCAGGTGTGCGACACGTGCGACCAGTACTGCGATGACTATCGGGACGTTAAGGACGGCACTCCGTCGGGGTTTGTTGATCAGTTCGGTGAATGGAGCAAAGTCGGATGAGTGAATGGTTTGAGTTTCCTGCCGAGCCGGGTGGATGGCTGAGGGACGCCACGATCATTAGGTGCTTTGACGCGCAGGACAAGGAGTTCTTCTCGGTTGATGCGGTCACTGGTTTGCGGTGGAAGATAAAGCAGGAAGACGGCAAGGACTTCTATGCCGTGGACCCGAAGTGCATCCCTGCGTGCCGGTATGAGTTCACGGGTTCTTACCTTCTGAGCAAGTTTGTGGAGGGCCACAGGCCAGTTCTGCATTTCCAGACCGAAGGTACGTCGGACGGCGTGGGCTATGAGCCATTTGCTTGTGACTGCTCCCCGTGGGATCCCGAAGGCAAGCCTGGGGTGTATGTGTCGTATGACGAGTGGAAGTCTCGGATGGGGACGTGCCACGAGTGTCCGCTGTTTAGCCATGCGGATGGGGTTTGTACGGCGGATAAGGCGTTCATGCCGATGAAGGCTGTGAATGCGTGGGAGTCGTGCCCTGAGGACCGTTGGGCTGTGTCAACTGATTTTGATCGGGAGGCGTTTGTGCGCCGCCAAGCGGAGGACATTGCTCGAGCGACAAAGTTCGCGGATCAGGCCGAGTTTGAGTCTGAGTGGAAGGAACGCAAGCGTGCTCGTAAGTAAGGACGTTGCTTTCGACCGGCTGGATATTTGCAATGAGTGCGATCGGCTTTTCCGCCCGACGTTTACGTGCAAGGAGTGCGGGTGCTTCATGAAGGTGAAGACCCGGTTGTCGGGGTCGAGCTGTCCGTTGGGTAAGTGGGGCCCGGTGGAGGAAAAGGCTTCATAGGGTCGTGCGTGGGGCATTGTGAGGCGTTAGGCTTCACTCTGGAGACCAGCCTTCTGTCGCCTAGGCCTCAGAGGAGCCCAAATGTTAGACGTTGCTCGTGTGCTTAGCCGCACGGCTGTGGACCGTATGACGGGTCAAGGCAACGCGATCGGGCGCTGCCCAAGCGGTCAAGGACTGGTTCAAGAAGTGGATCGGTGATTGATCATGGTGTTTCAGCCGGGTGTCTATGACTTGTTTGTGTATCAAAACGCAGACTGGTCGATCAATGTGGCGTGGCGTATCAACGAGTTTCAGGTCGACCCGACCTCCTATAAAGCGGCGATGACTGTGCGCCCGGATGCGTCCAGTCAGCAGGTAATTGTGTTTTTGTCTACGGAGAACGGCCGTATCGATGTGAAGTTTCTGCCGGGGTGGTTGGTGCTAAAACTGGATGCAAAGACTACGGGTGAGTTGCCAACGAACAGGTTTGTGTACGACTTGATGGTTAATGACGGTTCAGCGACGTGGCCGATGCTGCGTGGCCGTTTCGTGGTTCGTGGGGGTCTTACTGGGGGCGAAACGCCCAATCTTGTAGTAAAGGGTGTGGATTATGCCTGACGCAGTTGTCGTCGTTTCTCAAACTGGCCCACAGGGGCCTTCGGGCCCAAAGGGTGATCCGGGTACGGGCATCGTTATCAAGGGTCATTACGACACGCTCGCTGAGCTTCTTGCAGCGCACCCGACTGGTGCTATTGGGGACGCTTATGTAGTTGGCCCAGTCGGTGGCCTTAATGAGCTGTATGTGTGGGATGGCTCGGTTTGGAAGGATTCTGGTCCGGTGTCTCAGCCGGGGCCTGCCGGTCCGGCTGGGCCGCAAGGTCCAAAGGGTGATCCCGGTCAGCCAGGCTCACCGGGTCAACCCGGTGAGAAGGGTGACAAAGGAGATCCTGGCTCACCGGGTGAGCCCGGCAAAGATGGCCCTGCCGGTCCGGCTGGTAAGGATGGCAAGTCCATTGAGATCAAGGGCTATTTCGATACGGTCGCTGAGCTCGAAGCGGCGCACCCTGTTGGCCAGCCGGGTGATTCGTACCTGATTGGGCAGCCGGCCCATATCTATTCATGGAACACAGACACGTCGGCGTGGGCTGATGGTGGTGTTATTCAAGGGCCCGAGGGACCTAAGGGTGACCCCGGTTCCCCTGGAGAACCCGGAAAGGATGGGGAGCCGGGGCCTAAGGGCGATAAAGGTGATCCCGGCGCGCAAGGTAATCCGGGCGAAAAAGGCGATAAAGGGGATCCCGGATCACCGGGCAAAGATGGCCAGCCCGGTGAAAAAGGCGACAAGGGAGATCCCGGTGCTCCCGGCAAAGACGGCGCTCCTGGTACTCCCGGAGCCAAGGGTGACAAGGGTGACCGTGGCACGAACGGCACTAATGGCATTGACGGCAAAGACGGCGCGCAAGGCCCTGTTGGACCTCAAGGACCACAGGGCATTCCTGGCAAGTCGTCAGCTGAGGCTGCTTTCGTTTACTTGCGTGATCTTGACGCGAGACGCCTTTGCGATACGTACATCCCTGACATGCGTGTGCCGATGACGAACGTGGTCATTAGTGGTGTTGTGCCTGTGAATGTGCTGCTTGATGGTGATACCCCGTATAAGCCTGGGACGATTCTTGAACTGTTCACGGTGAACATGTGGGCGCAGGTCACTGCTGGGAAGGGAGTGTTCCTTGACACGGGCCGCCAAGGACGCTCGCTGGATGCCTATAAGCATGGGACGCTGATCTGCTATTCACCTCATCGTTGGCTGCTGCGTGGCGAACTGTCCAAGGGCGTGCCTTATCTGACCTATGTCGGTCCTGTGGGTGGTTCTGACAGGTACTCCCCTGGTGCTGTTCAGGTGGAGATCAACCTTGATGGTGACAACATCGTGTCGGGTGCGATGGCTGAGTGGGCTGCTTTGAGCCCTGACACGGCGAGGTACCCGAACGTGATTTCAATGCAGGGGCAGTCGACGAAGAAGTACGTCTTCGACAATCTTGCTGAGGCTGTTGAGTACACGTTTCAGGTGCGGTTGAAGAACCCTGATGGCTCGTTTGGCTCGTGTATGAACCCGACAAAGTTCACGGTTCAAGGGCCGGGGAACATTGATCCGATTACGGATTTGCAACAAGTCGGATCGCGTGGTGTCCGCGAAATCTACGACCTTGACTGTTCTACTGCTAATCGCATTGACTGGCTGGAAGCGCAGGTGAAGGGAACGGATGAATGGGTCAGGGTCAGTAATGGCCGCGACTCGACGACTGGAAAGTTTTACGTCCAGTTCTATCCAAAGGTCGTTCCCAACAAGTGCTATTACAAAGTTCGTGGCGCTAACCGAAAGTACCAGACTGGGCCGTTCTCACTGGAGCAGTTCTCCATTTGGTCGTTGAATCTACGTCCTGATCGTCTGGACATCTACACAGATTCCCAGTCGGGCATAAACACGATCCTGTGGCCTTCTAGTGACTTTTTCCTCAGTGATCCTGATTGCTGGTGGATTGTTGATGTTGAGGAGTCCAAGGACAACGTGGTTCTGTCGACTGAGCGGTACATCGTTCCGATGGGCCAGCCTGTGATTGGTTACTACCCGAAGAACATGACCGCTGGCGTGAAGCTGACGGGCTATCTGTCGATGTACACCTATGGCGCTGTGACGGACAAGGACGATCGCGCTAGCCGCATTGTCAACGTGGCTGTCCCGACAAGTCCTGGAATAGTGCCGGCAAGTCCTGAAGTGACGTTCATTCAGCAGCAGCCGGACGACTCGTTCTTGGTGAAGTTCAAGTGGGAAGAAACTAATCGCGGCCAGGCTACGGACTTCCGCACGTGGATCAGCAACGACCAGGGCAAGACGATTATCGGTGTTGCTGAGCAGGTGCTTGGTGGATCCACGAACCTTAAAGAAGAGGGCCGCGAGTTCGCGTTCACCATCCCGAACGCTGTCACCAAGAACGGCATGTGGTACATCGCTATGCAGGTTAAGACTCGCAATAATAATCTTTGGTCTGATTTGCGTACCGCACCGATCCTCCCGTTCGAGGTCATCAGCAGGGCCGCGGCCGAAAGCAGCGAGGACGAGACGGAAAGCAGTGACGAGGAGTGAACAAGTTCCTCGACTTCTTCGCGCTGTGGACTGCGATCAACATGATCGCCTGGTTCACGTTGTGGTGGACGTATGACAAAACGGTGACGTGGCAAGACGAGATTGACTTGTTGGCGCGAACCAGCGTAGGGGCTACGGCGATCACGTTGGCTGTGTGGGGTGTTACTCGTGCTTCCCGAATCGGTTCGGCGGTTCCACGTAAGTACTCGAAGAAAGTCGAAAACTATTTAGATGACACTTTACAAGTGGAGGAAAAACGTGATGAGTCCTGAAGAAGAAGGTTTTGATCCGACGCAAGAACCGCTGGCGTATGTGGAGCATGAGGCTCAGGAGGAATTTGATGAGAAGTGTTGATGAGGCGATTGCGTGGGGTAGGAACCAAGTGGATCATCCAACTCAGTCGTGGTCAATTTTGTGCCAGTCGTTTGTGCGTAACTGCTACGGGGTGGGTGCATGGGCGCCCAGCGCGTACGACGCGTGGTTGAAGATTCCTGATAAGCATAAGAACACCGGTCCGATCACGGAAGCACCTCGTGGGGCGGCAATCTATTTCAAACGTAACCGCGCAGGTCAAGAGCGCCCTGGTCATGTGGTTATTGCTACAAAATCGAAGTGTTTGAGTAATGACATTTACCGCCACGGAAAGATTGACGTCGCACCTCGTGGGGTGTTTGAGACGGCGTGGAATATGAAGTATTTGGGTTGGTCGCTGTGGACCCCGGCTGGAGAATTGCGTTTGTAAACCTCTTTGGGCATTGTTAAAACTAACGCCAAAGACTACCTATTTCCTTAACGTGGTCGGCTTTTTCAAAGAGTCAACATAACTGGCTTATGTTTCACGTGGAACCATAATGACACTTATCATGGATTTTTGGCGCGTTTGTATCCCCCATAAAGCCTTGTGAAGCCTTAGGCTTGTGGTACCCACACCCGAAGGGCCGCATTTATGGGAAGTCTTGTTGAACTGTCACGCGTTGCAAAGAGCAACGCGTACATTGTTGACGACTATGCCCAGCCTCGTAAGAAGATTCGCGGTGAGCGTGTCTTAATGGGCGCCGGTGCTGCCACGGCTGGCGCGGGTGGGTTGATCGCCCTAAAGAGCCGGAATATTCCGGTTAAAGCGCAAGCAAACGCTATTGCCGCTCGGCGTGATGCTGAAGCGGCTAGCAGGGCTGCTGGTAGGGGACCAAAGCAGGCAAAAGCTGCGGTGTTTGCTCAGGCAAACGCAAAATTGGCCCGTCAAGTAGCTATTGAGTCTCCTAAGCGGGCGCGGTATGTACGCCGTTTTGGTAGGAAAATTGCCGCTGTTGGGGCTGGTGTTGGGGCTGCGGGTTACGGGTTAAAGAGGTTAAACGATGGCGCGTGAGGACAGGTATTCCGCTGGGTTGGCCACTGGGGCTGGGGTTGCTGGCGTGGGGGCTTTGGTCGCGTCTGCCGGTGGTCGGATGCGGCAGCAAGGCAGGGCTCAGGCTCGAGCAAACGCCGGTTCGCGTGGACAGACAGTTCGCGGCGGGCGTTTGGTGCGTGTCGGCGGGCAGATGATCGATGAAGGTAATAAAGGTCTTGGCCAGTTCCGCAGAGTTGCGGGTAAGAACGGCAAGACCGTGTACATAAAGCCCGGCGGCGGGTTTGCCCCCACGAAGGCATTTCAAAGCACGATCGCCCAGGGCAAGGACACTCGTGCTGCTGGTGGCGCTCAAATCTCTTCAGGCAAGCTGCGCCGCGTCAAGGCCATTGAGGGTGTTGGGCAGATGCGTAGGGGCCGTTTGATTGCTCGGGGCGGCGTTGGAGCTGCTGCGCTGGGTGGTGTGGCTGCGTTGGGTTCTGTGGCTGCTGGGGAACGGTACCGCTCTAGGCGCGCCCGGGCTATGGATGACGCGCTGCGTCCTGCGGCCCCAAGGGTGGAACGTCCTGCCTCTGATTATCGGGCTATGGCTGCTGGTGGCGGCTTACTTCAGCAGAACGGCTACCCGGTACGGGTCAGCCCCAAAGCGGCTTCTGAGTGGCTGCGTAACGCTGAGCGAGGCCGGGTATGAGTATCAACTCTGAGGCAGGAATGCGCGCAAACGCGATCAGCCCTGACACAAATGGCGTAGATGAGCAGATGCTCAAGGACGGGTTGCGGGATTCCCCGTTCCGTGAACTTGGCACCACTGGTCTAAAGCGTGCCTCTGGCTACATCGATGAAGAGTTTCTTCCGCAACTGCGTGGCCGTAAAGCCATCGAGGTGTTTAAAGAAATGAGCGAGAACGACCCGCTTGTGGGGTCGATGTTGTTCGCGGTTGACCGGTTGCTGCGGAACGTGGAGTGGTCTGTGACGCCCGGTGGGAAGACCACGCAGGACGCTCGGGCTGCTGAGTTTGTGGAGCAGTGCATGAACGACATGACGGGCACATGGAGTGACTTCATCACTGAGGTTCTTACGATGCTGCCGTTTGGTTGGTCGTGGCATGAGGTCGTGTACAAGCGCCGTGTTGGTATCTGGGCAAAAGATCCTCGCCAGCAGTCCAAGCACACTGATGATTTGATCGGGTGGCGCAAGATGCCGATCCGCGCTCAGGAAACGCTGCTGCGCTGGGTGTTTGACGAGTCCGGCGACGTAAAGGCAATGGTGCAGTTGGCACCTCCTGCGTACAAGACGACGGTGCTGCCGATGGAACGGAGCCTGCTGTTCCGGTACAAGCACCACAAGGGCAGTCCTGAGGGTGTCTCGATGCTGCGGAACGCGTACCGCCCGTGGTATATGAAAAAGCGCCTCGAGGAGTTTGAGGCTGTCGGTATTGAGCGTGATCTGGCTGGATTACCCGTGGTAAAGGTTCCTGCGGAAATGCTGCGTGCTAAGCCCGGCACAGAACAGGCGCAGGCCGTTGAGGCGTTTAAGCGCATGGTCAAGAGCGTTAGACGCGATGAGCAAGAGGGCGTCGTGTTTCCCATGGCTTATGACCAAGACACCAAACAGCCGCTGTACAGCTTTGAGTTGATGGGTGGCGGTGGCGGTCGGGCTTTTAACACTGACGGAATCATCAAGCGCTATGAAGAACGCATTTTGATGACGGTGCTGTCTGACTTTATCCTTGTGGGGCATCAGGCCAATGGCTCGTACTCCTTGCATACCGATAAGACGGGCATTTTCCGTACAAGCTTGAACTCGATTGCGCAGTCGATCGCTGATGTGCTGAACCGGTATGCAATCCCGCGTTTGTTTGCGGTGAACGGATGGAAGCCGGCGGCGCTGCCACAGATCAAACCGACTGACGTTGATTCACCTGATATCGGGCAACTGGGTCAATTCATGCAAGCAATGGCTGGTACGGGAATCACATGGTTTCCTGACGGTAATCTGGAGAATTTTGTTCGCGAAGCTGCTCGGTTGCCGCAATTGGATAAGGACCAAGTGGAGGTGCGCCGGCAGATGCAGATGCGTACGGAAGCCTCAGCGTTCGCGTCGGCTAACACGGCATATGTGCAATCCCAGCAGCAGCAGCAAATGGCTCAAGTGGGTCAGTTGCCGTTGCCAGGAATGGAAGGCATGGGGGAGCAAGCCGAAGAAAAAGCGGTTGCGCAAGAGCCAAAGGAGAAGGCGCAGTGATCGAGAACCCTGAGGTTGCGGTGGCGCGTAGGGCAGCGGTCGGTATGGCCGCGCAGGTCGCGCAGGGCAACCAAGATGAATACAAACTGATGATGCACATGTATTTGTTGGACTGCGCTGCTTTGGGTATTCCACAAGGTCCTGCTCTTGGTTTGTTGGCAAATGTGGCTATTGGACTGGCTGTGTTTGCGCATGACTCAGATGTGGAGTGGTTCCAAAGCACGGCTATTACGTTGGCAGGGGTGTGTGATGAGTGATCGTAGAAATGCTGCTGACTATGTCGCTGCTGGTGGTGCCTTGTTGGGTGTTTCGGCTGCAACTGATGGTCTTGTGGCCTATGACCGTAAGCGCCGCGGAATGGATGGTCCGATTCGGGCTGCGTCCAAGCGACAGTTTACGCGCCGTCATGCAGGTCAAGTTGCTGCAAAACTGGGTGGGCGGGCAGTGTTTGCTACTGGCGCACCTCTGGCTGCCTATGGCGGTTACAAAATGGTGAAGCCGGACGGTAAACCAGTGCCGCGTCTTGATCCAAAACGTGATGTGGTCAAGCCGGTCGCTCGTGGCGTTGCTTTGCGTGATCTGGCTGATGAGCAAGAGCGCCGGTTTGCAAAGG
>Ga0247834_1005604_pt1 | contig 14735 bp, 9 predicted proteins | sample LaCruzMarch2015__8_FD_187118 | JGI IMG/M metagenome (GOLD analysis project Ga0247834, IMG submission 187118) | Freshwater microbial communities from meromictic Lake La Cruz, Castile-La Mancha, Spain - LaCruzMarch2015_12m | ecosystem: Environmental > Aquatic > Freshwater > Lake | place: Spain... | reverse complement strand
AGTAAAAGAACTAACAGATGAGGAAATTGAGCATATCTATTGGTCGTTAGATAGCACAGGATATGACGGTACTTTTTCATTTATTGAATTTGCTAGAGCAATACTAAGAAAGGCACAAGAGAAATGACATTCCTAGTAGCTAACATCCCGCCCGTTAAATGCTTTGTGCGTAGAGAGTTTCTTTACAACCACGAGAAGGGTCATGGGGGATTAGAGCCATGCGTATGGATGACTGCCAAGGCAATCAAGGGTCAAGCGTTCCGTATTGAATCTATGTTGACTAACTATGGGGCGTTGTACGACAAGCTACCTATTAGTGCCTATGTATGGAAAGAAGTAGCCGAGCCACTACCCTTAGACTTCCTACAGATATGGGACTGTTTATCGTATGACATGGCGGTGATTGAAAAGTCAAACCTACGGGGTTTAAAGGTCAAGTTCTTTGGTAAAGACAAACAGTTTCACTTTGGCAACTATCTGTTTACCATTGACTTTGCATCGCCCGAATCCAACAGACTAGACACCAGCTTTAGCGAAGGGGTAGAGGAACATAAGTCGTACAACTTTATTAAGCTAGACAACGGGCAGTTCGCTTGTCAACCAAATAACAGATGCCTTTGGTACGATGTATCGTTAGTTCCTGCCGTTTTAAAGACTCCTGACTTTAGTATACCTACCGAGGTATATAGCGTTGAGAACCACGCTAAGTGGAGTGCTAAAGACGAATGGTTTTACAACTTTGAGGAGATTAAAACATGACAACTTGGACAACAGAAGACAGAGAAGCCCTTGAAAAAGGATTGGAATTCTATAAACAATTAAAAGGTGATAATTCTAGCCCCCCACACATTGTGGATAGTGGTGCTAGTGTTAAAACCCTAGCGGATTACATCGAGCAGGAGACTCGTGAGGAGATGTTACGAAATCAAATGCACTTGCTACACGAAAGAGTTAAAGAACTAGAAATAGAAAATGTTAAATTAAAAAGAGAAATAGAAAATCTTATGGATGGGAGATGCTAATGGATATTCAGTTAAGGGATTACTTTGCCGCTAAAGCTATGGCGGCTTTGATAACAGAAACGGGTTTAATGCTAGACGACTTTGCTGGTGAAGCCTATGATATTGCAGACAAAATGATGGTAGCCCGTGATAAAAGACGAGAAGAAGCACAAGCAGACCTTAGCTAGACTTGGCTGTATGGTCTGTCGTAGAGTATACGGTATAGACCATGGAGAAGTAGAACTACACCATATGCGTGGTGGCAGGGGCTGGGGTAAGGGAGATTACACCACGCTGATTCCGCTATGCACAGAACATCACCGTGGGAATACGGGCGTCCATGGTTTAGGGACTAAAGCCTTTCCAAAGCACTACGGATTCACCGAAGAGGATCTCCTCAATGATGTTACTTGTTTGCTTTCAAAGACTTCCTAGTATTCTCTGCTTGCTCTGCCAGCATTGACAAGATCTGTTTCATATTGTCAATCATCTCTCGTTTAGTCGTGCCATCTAGATTCTTATCATTGGAAATAACACGGATCTGCGACCGAACATTCGCCATTTCTTTAGCGGTTTTGTCGTACATCTTATTAAGAAGAACCTTATCGCCCTTATCTTCTAATATCTTCTGGACTTTCTTGGTATCTCCAAGCTCTGCGTAGTGGCGCATATCGGCATAGGCTTGATTAATTTCCTTATTGTTCTCGTAGAACGTTGTAACGTAACGTGATTGATCGGATGGCAGACTCTTAAGAAAGCCTTGACTTACCTTATCCATGACCTTGATATCTGGATAAGCACCATCTCTAAATGGTAGAGTGGCATATACGGATGCCTGAGTAGCAGTACCGCCTAGCCATCCAAAGTAAGCCTTAATAGCGTAATCTACTTGAACTGGAGATAGGGATAGTTTGTCTCCAAATATAGAGGATGCGCCGCCCAAAGCCTTAGCAACTGGACTGGTAGCGTCCGTAGCACGTTCTTGTTTAGAAAGTCTCTCCATACCAGCAGACTCAATAGGCGCACCAGTAAAGCTGTCTCTGTTAGCGTAGAGATCTACGATAGGACGGATAACTTGTGGGATAGGATTAATAGCAAATGTATCTGTGAGCATACGGAACATACTGTCTCCAAATGTTTTACCTTCAGCGCCTTGATCTATGATCTGCTCAAGGACACGCTCTGCCATCGTACCAAACGCACCAATCTCAAATGGCTTAGGCACACGGACGGCTGCATCCATACCTGGCAAGCGGAACCACCAGAAGTTATCTCGATCCCATGCTTCTCTCTTTTGATATTCTTCATCGTCTTTGAATGCAAGATATAAGAGCATGGACGCCATGGCTACGGCTAAGGTTGTATACCCAAATGAACGGGCTTTCTGAACATCATTAGCCTCAATCTCTTTACCTGTGATGGTGTTATAGAGAACACGTCCTGTAGGTGTAATACCATCCCTGCCGAGCTTATAAAGACCTTGGACACGAGCGTTCAAGAATGGGATAGTCTGCGCTGCCAAACGGAATGCTGGCCATGAACCTTGCATCGAGAAGTCTAGTAAGTCCCTAGCGTAGAAAGACGCTTGTAGGTGGTCGTATCCTTTAGCCTTTAACTGGTTATACAAAGCCATGCGGTTAGCAGATTCAGACTTATTACCCCAATCCTTATACTTTTCCCATAGGATTGTTAAGCCTTTCTTAACTTTATCTGGGGAATCTAGGATGGTATTAGCGTCTACACCTTGATCTAACAGGCGCTTGATTAACTTGCTCTGGTCGCCTTCGTAGGCAGTACCAAAGTTAAAGATTGCGCCACCAGCCAAGGCAGATATATGGGCTGGGTTGTTGCGGTTACTTGCAGCCCACCCTTCAATAACGTTGGCAAATGGGTTCTTCTTAAGTTCGGTTACTGCAATAGCCGAAATAGAATCACGGAATAAGTTACGGACTTTGAACGCTGGGGATATGGTTACACCAAACTGGAGCATATTCTTGAAGTCACGGGCTACGTCTAAGAACTTAGACTTTGGTCCCATGTAACCAATAGAACTGATCGAGTCCATGAGCATTGGATCTAAGACTCTGTAATAGATTGGCTGTCCTTCTACCATCATCTTGACTGTGCCTTTATCGGCAGTTGTCATATATGGTTTAACTTCTCCATCCCCAATAATTTCGCCCGTAGAACGGTTAACGACTTTGCCGTCTATAAATTCGTATTGGAGTTTTAGATTAGGGGCTGCTGCACCAAACTCTACGGCAGCCTTCATGGTGGTATTGACCGCCTGATTCTTCATGGAAGCAGATAGGATATGACTCCAGTTCCGCAAGGTGTTTTCCATGAGATCGCCATAAGGTCTTTCACCACCCTTTAGCTCTCTGGAGAACGCTTGGTTGGTTAGTCCAGAGGCAGTCGATGCACCCTGTAAGTCACCATCTTCCATAGCCCGATAGAACGGGATGTAGTTAATATCGGCAGAGAATCTCTCGTATGCACCAGGGTTCTGGGTATAGTATTCAATCAAATTATCACGGATCTGATCGGTCATAACATCCATGGAATTAATATCACGGACCATGGCACGGTAATCCCTGAGCAGATCTTTATCTGCCTCAGTAATGTTCATAACCTTCTTGTTCTCAATCCGCTCGATCTCAGCACGTAGATCACGAGTTAGGATTTCCCTGTCCTTGCTGGTTAGAAAATCTCTAGAACGCAATTCGTCAATCTTCTGTTGGGAAGAGTCAATCAATCCAGCGTCTAAGGCTACCTTGAGAACAGATCGGTTCAAGGCGTTCATATCAGTACGGACTTTGTTATAGACATCTAAGCGTGGCTTGCCATCGATTGTGCCTTCTGCAAACTCTGCTCTACGTTTAATTAGTTCTCCGATGCCAGGCATTTTGGTGCGCTTTTCCATGGGCAGATTAGCCTCACGGTTAAGAGCAACCCACATCTGATAGCGGTCTACTTCTCTACCAATAGGCTTCATGATCTCCATCAAGCCTTTAGTTCCTTGCTTGATATCAAGAGCGCCTTTATTGTTAAAGACTTGTCCAAAGAATGTTAGTCCTTCTAAAGCACCGTCCACTGTCTTAGACATACGGGCTTGCATATATCCCTCTTCGGAATAGTCCTTAATCGCGCGATATTGGTCGGCAATCCCTTGAGCAGTCTTCTTCCAGAAGTTATCCCGCAATCCTGCTACTCGGTCTATGATGGTCTTATTCTGTGGGAAGAACAATGGCTGTGCCAAGTTCATCAACCCTGGATCTACATCGGCAAACGCATCTGCTGGTATTGTGCGTTTCTGTAGCATCTGCTGGGCTTTGCCAACAGCTTTCTCACCTAAAGTTTCTTCATCAATTTCTTCTTTTTGTGGAGCGTAATTATTTAATGTATATCCTTCGTTATGAGCTTGCTTATCAAAATTACTAACTATTTCTGGATTTAAAAATTTAGATTCTTGTTCTGCACCATTAAAGTATTTAATTTCAACTGGCAAATATTTAAAATTAAGATCTTTAGCAGCCATAATCCGATGGTTGCCTTCAATAATATATGGAGTTCCGTCTTGCGCTACTGCAATAAGAGGTATTTCATCGCCGTCTTTTTCTTGTGGCAACCTACCAGACTCAGACATTATTTTTTTAATTGCATCTAAATCTTTTTGTCTAATATTTTGTTGTTCTTGATTTTCGCCTTTAACTTTAGCCAATTCTTCTACTGGAAAAAGTATATTTCTAGAAAAATACCCAGTAACAGAACCATAGGAACGAGGAGCGCCAGATGGTTTTTTACCATATTCATTAGAAATTTCTATTTTTTCTTTTAACCATTTTTCGCTTGGAATATCTGATTTAAATTTAAGTTCTGCATCCTGTCTTCCAATTTTCTCATAAAGGTAGTTTTCTTTAGAGTCGTACTGTGCATTTTTAGCCAATACAAAGTTACCAACTTGGATTAACTCATCGGCAGATTTAACTGGCATAGCGTTAGCTCTGTCATAGAAATAGCCATGACGGGTAGGATCTACACCTACCTGAATCCATTCTGGATCATTCAGTAACTCAGTAACTCTCTTGTAAGCCTCTTCTGGAGAGATGTTCTTATACTTCCCTTCCATAGTTTGGGCTGGTAACTTGCCCTCGCCAGTAGCAATCTTGAGCAAAGCCTGTTGATTTCTGTTGGAGAACTTCACATCTGTAGCTGCGGCAACACTGCCATAGCCAATAACTTGACCAACCTTGCTCGTGTTACTTCCTTGATGGATAGACACAACGCTGGCGCCCTTACGTAAGGCGTTAATATCCATACGTAAACCAACTGGTGTGCCGTCAGCAATCTCAGGATTTAGCTTGTCTTTCTGATTGGTAGCCAGCGCATTACGCATAGCCTCGTTAGATGCGGGCTGACGTGGCGCTGGAACAGGAGCAATTGGCGCATACTTATTAACCATTTCCTCAAACTGTTCTCTTGTTAATTTTCCTTGCTGTAGTTGTTTTGCAGCAACAGCCAGTTCTCTTGACCGACCAGGCGGCAGTTTTCCTAAATCAACCCCTTCTTCAGCAACATCCTCGCCAACTGACTTTTTAAAGTCTTTGACGTTATCCCATGACATATCAACAATTTTTGGGTCTAAATTATCAACAACCCTTCCATCAGGTAATTGATAGAACGTATACCCATCATCTGTTTTGAACTGGCGTGTGAAAGCTTTTTCACCTTCAAAACGTATGCCTGTTTTACCAATTTCCGCAGTAATTTCAGAGATTGGTTTTTCTAAGATCTGATCGGTAGCACGAACTACTGCCTCAAGTGCGGTCTCATATTCTTCATTAATACCTAGCAATCTACGGAAAACATCTACCAATTCATTAAATAAAGTCTTCTGCTTGCCTACTTTAATTTTGCTTAGGTAAATTTGAAAATCTGTGTCAGTTAATCCCCAAGCAACCAACTCTCTAGGATTTTTGATTGTGTTAGCACCACTAGCAATACGAGAAAGAATTGGGCTTTTCTTACCAGCAGCAGTATCTAATTTAACTTGTTTGCGAACTTTAGTAAGAATGCTATTTAAGTCTTTGTAGGCTTGGCTTGTATCTTGAAGTAGTCGCAACTCCCCATTAGTAGCAACGTGCAATAACTCATGCAAGATAGTGACATATCCTGTACCAGTTAATCTATCAGCCTGACCATCGGAAGGAACTCCGTTGAACTCTAGTGTAAATGTAACTCCAAGTGGACCAGCAATAGTCCTAGTTTTCCCTCGTGTGCCAGTCTGCCATCTACTACCACTATTGCGAACTTTGACCTTTTCTGGAAACATCTTCTTAGCTGCAAGACTATCCAAAACCTTTTTGACCTTTGTTGCCACTGCTCGTGCCGCACTATTAGGCGCATTATCGATAACCCATTGACCTAATTGTGGGATAGTAAGCCCATTAATTTCTTTAGCAATCTGCTCTTTTGGTTTATCAATATCAAAGTCAATAGGCTCTGATTCTGGTTTGGCTTTCGGAGCTTCTGGGGTAGGCTCTTCAAATAATCCCGGCTCCTCCATAGGCGCTTTTAAAACACCATATATTTCAGAAAGCGGTCTTTTGGGGACTTCACCAAACATATCTGTGCTAGCCTGTGTCTGCTTGATAGCCTCATCTGCTAATGCACCTAAGCGTTCACCAATCCGCTTGCCAGAACGAACATTGTCAGCAAACATATCTAGGACTAAAGCGGAGTTAGGATCTACATCCAATCCTATTTGTTGCGCTGCGGTCTTCAGGTTCATGCCTGTGCGTCTAGCGTTAACGGCTAGTTCTGCCGCCTGAATAATGGCATTACGGACGTCATATTCTCCAGCACCTTCTAGCTGTGCCATCTTAGGCGCTACTCTAGCTAGTGCATTCAATATGGTTTTGGCTTCAGGATCGGCTGCCTGAGCGTATAAATCAATTAAAGAGTCACTACCATATGCTTTTTGGAAAATAGCGTTTGCAAGGCGATCTATAGCCTGTGTAGTAGGTCTTCCAGACTTATCCGTTAGCTCAGTCCGTTCTTCAATCGGCATAGCGTTGATGAACTGCATTAGGGTTTTCCCTGATGGAGTGCCATCTTCGTTGAACTCAAGACCGCCTAAGTCAAACCTACGGATGTCGTTCTTAGCAGTTTCTACGGGAGACAGTCTGGCAACTGTAGGTCTATTAGAAAGATCTGCAATGTTCGGTGTTACATAAGATTGGGGCATGATCCTAACCAATACTGGATTAGGCATGACTTTAATTACTTCAGGATTTACACCATGGTTTTTATCAGCGATTAATTGATTCTTATAGTCTTCTGCTGTGCCTCTGGTATATGCGGCTTTTAACCCAGCAATTCTTCCGTTTCCAGCAATTGCCCGCAAACCATCTTGTTGCATATCCATAAACATAGGATCAATTGTCCCGTCCGCAAGATTGGACGAATGCACCATAGCGGCAGGAACTACTGAGTACATGACTGGGACTTTAGTTCCATCAGGTAATGTAGCTGTATCGGTATTTCCTAGAAACTTACTAGGCAAATCAAAGGTACTAATTGTGACTGGCGCTCCAGTGCCAAACTCTTTAGATTCACTGACACGACTGTAATCTGGATTAGCAGCAATACTTTGCATCTGCAAAATAGATGCTTGGGTAGAACGATCACGGTTCTGAAATACGATCTCTGAACCCTCTGGGAGTCCTGTAAAGTAATTCTGTAAAGCGTCTTTAGGTGGTTCTTTTGGAGGCTCTTCTGGTGGTATAAAACCAGTCGGAGCTGGAGGCTCTACTGGTGGTACTAGCGGTGGCGGGGTTTCTTGTCTTGCCCGTAACGCATTTACTACTCCTGCTGGGGCGCCAAATAACGCACCGCCTAAACCACCTAATGCGGTCGCTGCACCTACACCTTTTAATAAATCGGTCTCTGGGAATACTTCTTGGATTCCAACTTGTTTAGCAAATGCACCACCACCTTCTTCGATGGCTTCGGATCCAATCTCTCCAACGGTACTCTTTAGGAATCCTGCTGTTCCAGGCATTCCTTTGCCAACTAATGCACGCTCAATGGCTGCACCGCCAGGTAATCTAGAGGATGCCAAGCTAAGTCCTGCTGCCTCAATAGCGGCTACTCGACCTTTAGATAACGCAATTCCTTGGGCTTCCTCATCAGGAACGCCTTGCTCTCTTAACTGTTTGTAAATAGTCTGGTAGGTGTCATAGCCTACGTCTGTACCTTGCATAACAGCACCGCCAGCAACAGCAGAACCAACACCGACTTTTGCCATGGCTTGTTCGGTCGCTTCTTTCATAAGCAACTTAGCACCGCCCTTACCTAATATACCAAATCCATATGTACCAATAAGATTGGGTACTTGCTCGGCAAAGAATGATGTTAGCAGAGCTGGGTCAGTAGCAGTCGTTCTAAGCGCTGCGCTCGCTTCTTGAAAGAACCCTTCGGCTTTCTCAATCTCTCTAGCCCGCAATTGTTCTTTAGCAATTAATGTGGGGGATTTAGCCTCTTCACCAAACTCTTGGATGTCTGCACCCAAAGCTTGAAGACCAGTCTTCTGCTGTTCTGGAAGATCGCCTGTTCTAGTAAAGCCTACTAACTCAGAGATTTGACCTGGCAACTGCATAAGATTGCCAACGCCTGATACAAAACTAGCGCCAATATCTTTAGCACCACCTACAAATCCACGGGCAATTTTTGCTTGATCTTCTGGATTATCTAAAGAACCAGTAAAAGGTTTTAGTTCTAATGGTTTATCTAGCTCACCAGTAAACTCTTTAATAGGCATAACTGTCCTTTAAGAAACAGTAACTAGTTTACCATCTGGTGTTCTATAAACTGGCTTTCCTTGTTGTGTGCCGACTTGCGTTGATCCTGGCGGCAAACCTGGCGGTAAACTTGACTGAGGCGATACACCAAGACCTAATGCCATAAGATTTCTAGCGCTTTGGGCTTTCTGTGCATCGGTTAATGCTAAATTTTTAGGATCAGCGGCAACTAATTTATATGCCTCTTCAAATGTTAAAGTGCCAGTCTTTCCAACACCCGAAATTTGTCTTGCAATTTCTGGATCTGTTCTATAAAGCGCCGCCAATTCTGCAATAGACGATGGTTTTCCTGTTTGTCTTTCTGCCGCAGCTGCTTGACGTCCAGTGTATCCAGCTAATTCCTTACGAATTGCAAGCTCATCTGCTGCTTTCTTAGCTTCTTGACGTAGACCCTCAATACCCATAAGTTCTTTAATACGCTCACGTTCTTCTTTACGAATTCCTTTGAGATCCTCACCATATCCTTTGAGGGCAGGGGCAGCGCCCTTACCGATATTAACAAAGGCGTAGGGAGATTCACCACCTAGCATACCGAGACTAGCCTCTAAAAGCCTAGCGTATTTTGCTTCTTCTCTAGATCCTTTGGCGGCTTCACGCTCATCCATAAGCATCTTTTCATACTTAGAATACAGTGGCTCTTCTGGTGTTTTCTCTGCTTGCGTTGGTTTTGGTGGCTCTATTTTAACTGGTGGCTTATCCTTAGCAGTGGAAACGTTTCCACTTTTTTTGGCAGTTTGTTCTTGTTCAGTAGTATCAAAATCTCTGCTTGCTATTTGTTGCTTACGTTCTTTTTGAATTACATCAGTAACACTTTCATTAGGCTTCATTCTGCCTTCTGCAACCATCTTGCCTTTGGTTGTCAGGTCAGTACCCGCAAACATAGGTATCTCCCCTGTACGGGCTTGTGATGCTCTTTTAAAACGTTCAGCTTGTGCAACTGGGTCTTTTCTTTCTGCAATAAATGACTTAATGCCTTGCTCAAAAGGTTTACCAATATAGTTTTGATAAGCAGTAAAAGGATTGTATTTTGTTGGATCACTCATCTCTTCGCCAATATTTCCAAAAAAATCAGAAATTGCACGGCTACGTTGTAAATAAGGATTTTCTTTTAAATACCGTTTATCTTCTTCTGATAACTCGGTTGTTGGCATATTGGTCGATACAGGTTGATTTAAATTATTTTGGAAAGCAACAATCCCACCGCCCGCATACATTCTTTCAGGCACTGGCAGTTGAGCTACTCCAGCATTTTCCATTGTCGGCATTTGTTGTGGCATTTGTTGTGGCATCTGTTGTGGTTGTTCTGCCGCAGAGTTCTGAGCCATAATCTGTTCCATTACGGACATCTGTGGAGCGCCGCCTTGCATTGCTTTAGACTTAGCAGCAGCATCTATCATCTCAGCCTTGCGGGCAAGGATAGGAGCTACCATTTCAGTAGCAATTTGTTTTTTCTGAGCCATCTGCATAATCATGGCTTGTGGCAGTTTTGCTAGATCATCAATAGAACTAGACTGCTGACGGATGGCGGATAAAATGCTCATTTTTGACCCATCATGTTAAATAGAGAAAGACCTCCAAGCCCAAGACCAGCTAATTGACTAGCAAAACTTGGCGGAGGGGTTGTCATGGTTTGAGTACCCATTGTGTCGCCCAAAGGAACACCACGAAGAATATTGGCAAAAGAACCTAACTGCTGTTCTGGGAATCCTAAAGCTCTCATTTGGTCTTGATACTGAGTGTCTAATTGTTGCTGTGCAACACTGCGTTGTGTACCACCAAACGCTCCAAGAGCAGTAGATCGGGCTAAGTCAGACTGTTGTTGTAATGCACCCTGTTGACCTAATCCTTGACCCAATTGACCATAGGTAGCAGCAGAGCCTAACTGAGCTTTCTGAGCGGCTTCAAAAGCGTTTTGTAGCCCCATAGCCTGTATTTGACCTAACTTAGTCTGTAAGTTACGGTCTTGTTCGGTCTGGGCTAATAGTTGTCTTGCACCACCATAAGTTCCTTGACGGGCAGCACCTAGATTTCCTGCCACTAATCCTTTTTGTGCGTCTCTTAACGCTTCTGCTTTATTAACGTCAATAACGTTCTGAGCATAAGGCGACATATAATTTTGAGTCTGTTCAGGGCTTAACATTGACCCTAAAGCTCCTAGCCCTTGAGCGTACGCTCCATAGCCAGATTCAAACTGTTCTGGACGATACATCTCAGAGAGTTGATATCCTGCTTCTTCTTCATATGGGGATAGCCCAGCAATACGTCCAGCGCCTTCTAAGCCCTGTTGAGCTAAAGCATTACCATACGCAGTGCCGTAGTCTCTAGCAAATATTTCCTGTGCTTTAGGTAGGATTCCGTATTCTTGATCAACACCCGTAAAGTACGGCATTAACTCCGCTGGGATTGATTGTTGACCTGTTGTAACTGTAGTATTGGTAGCCATAATTTATCCTTTAAGCGGGCATCATTTTCTTAGGTTTAATCTGACGACCTTGCTTTTCGTTGCCTGTACGAGCTTTTCTAACCCTATCCATCATAGAATATAACTGTTTTGCACCAGCCTTGGAAGAACCATTTCCAAGATGTGAGACTACATCGGCTGGAATAACAAATTCACCATCAGCCAGTCTAGCTTCTTGAGTTCCCCCTATTGTAGCGGGGATAGAATCGCTCATGCCATCTCCACCGCCAGACAAAAACCGAGGAGTCCCTCCTTCAGCATAGCCTAGACCAAATAGACCTTTTTGAAGGTTTCCTTGATCCATGCCCATAGCAGAGTAATCACCGCCCATTTCATCGTCTATAGATCCGCCCATTGCAAATGATCTTCTAGGCATAAATCGTGATCTTTGCATTAATGAACTAAGACCGCCCATTGGTCTTGGTTGCATTCTTGATGGTGGTTGCATTCCTGATGGTGGCTGCCTATATATATTTCTACTGTTAAGCATTCTTTCAATTAAAAATTGATTTTTCGGTATGGGAGGCGGACGATAACCAGTACTAGCATCTGGAGGTTTTACTGTTTCGCTTGGGTATCTATTTACAGGCAAACCTGTTACGTTATAAAAATCAGCAGGCGGTGTATACCCACCACTTCCTACAGTTACTCTTTCTTTTGTTTTTGGATTATAAAAATCTTGAAGCACTGCAAGAGATGGTCCAGTTGGAGGGGTAAATCCTGGCGGCAAGTTTGGTGTTACGCCAATCTTGTAATCTAAGTCACGCATTCCTTGACTCACATTACCGCCTGGCTGTTGTGGCATCGGTACTGGTGCAATAGGGTTGCCACTTGCGTCAGTAGACTGAAACGCTTGATAAGGTTCTCCATTAGCACCATATTGTGTAATGTAATTTCCAGTTCGTGGAGCAACAGGACCGCCATCAGTACTAACTGTTCCTAATGCCCCAGTTAAACCGCCCGCAGCATACATATAAGGGTTTGCCCTTACAGCTTCTTCTGCCCGTTTTTTACCTTTGGCAATTCTAGCTAACATATCTGCTTGTGCCTGTCTTGCTGGTCCTGCGGCAATTTCTGCTTCTTCTTGCATTTTATTGGCTTCATCTATAGCCATCATTCCAGATGTTCCCATAATTAAAGGGATACCTGATTTAAACGTGCCAGCTTCAGTTCCAAATCTAGCAGCAGCGGCTTTAGAATCTGAACCTAATAAATTACCAACACCACGTTGCATTGCATCGGTATCTCTAAAGAAAGATTTAGGAGCAAACTCTGTTTTAGTAATTGCTTCTTGCATTGGTTGTGGATTAAAAGCATTAGCACTAGCCATCACATCGGCTTCTAAATTAAGAGCAGGAGCGGCAACGGCTGGCGTTGCACCCGCAGCTTCCAAACCAGCGCCAACAGTGGATGCACCATAAGCGGCAATACCACCCATCAAAGCACGTTTCATATCAAAATTTGATCCTGAACGCCCACCAAGTCCTGAAGATAAAGCTCCAATACCAGCTGCCGCAACAGGATTAGAAATAAAAGGCGCTGCAAAAATGCCCGCATATGGCAAGAAACTCTTGACTGTATCAGCAATTCCACCTAGAAAAAAATGTTTTACTTCTCCGCCTTTAGCATAGCGTCTACTTGTTGAAGAATAACGATCATATGGGTTTTCATAGTCATAAATATTAGAAGACGTTACTCGATCTCTTAATAAATAAGGACTTGCAACACCACCAGAGGAGCCATAACCGCCTGTGTATCGTGAATCAACCGCAGTAGGCTGTCCTTGAGGTTGAGGTTGCTGACCACTGCCAGACAACATTAATGCACCTAACCCTAATTCATATTTATTTCTTCCTGCAAAATCATAAAGATCAGACCCCATCTCTTTTATTGGGGTATCCCTTAAATATTTATAAGCATTTTCTGGAGCATTTTGAAGATAATCAAGTGTATCCGACGCTCTATTAGAAATATTTTTTAATGGATCATCTAAAAAATTTGGTCTTGGATTTTGAGGATTATTTAAAAATTCTTTATAAAATTTTTCATATTGTTCTTCCTGAGAAAGTGCAGGAGGCGTTGAAGATGATGTAATAGCTGCCAATTCCTCTGGGCTATAGCCTAATTGTGTAGCTCCGTCAGGTAAACTTTGATATAAGCTATCAAGGTTTAATTCAGAAGGAATGTATGTAGCTGAAGAACCTGACGATTCTGAAAAATAATCAAAATCTCTAGATGATGGGGGAGCGCTATCAATATAAGGTCCAGCAGCCTCATCTGGAATATAAGCAGAATCAGGTGTTAATAATGTGCCTGTATCTGGCATATCTATATAAGGGGTTTCTGACGGAAGAGCAATACTTTCTGCGCCTGCTTCACCTAAAGAACCTAGTCCATAGGATGTAACGCCAGCCAATGCTGCACCTTTTAAAATATCTTCTGGAGATTTTCCTTGAATTGCTCCTGTAACAGCACTTGTGCCAGCAGCCAACGCAGCAGCTTGACCAGCAGTTAATGCCGCTCCCATAAGATAAGGCGCAGCAAAAGGAACAGCAACTGCAGCAATCGTCCCCCAACCGCCAGGCACTATATCATTAACGGCTTGATCTACCCCAGCTAAAGCATCACCAACAGAGCCAACCGTATTATCGATAAACTCTCCAATAAATCCGCCACCGCCACCCTCTAAGGTCATGCCATGTTTAAACGGGCTATGCCTGCCGCCTAAAGGTTGGAAAGCATGGATGGGAAGGGTGGATTCTAGGTGGTATCTCATACTTTAGCCATATAAGAGTATTCTTTGCGGTCAGATTTTTGGATGTCTACACCGTACGTTTTGAGCATTCTGACAATCTGTTCCCCGCTCTTGGGTTTAATGAAATAGACTTTTTTTAGATCAGAAGCTTTAATCTTTTCAATGAAATACTGAATGGCGGACGCCAAGGACTGGGGAGGATCTACAGTATATAAATGCAATTCTACGTCCCCTTCCCCTAAACGGATTAAGAAAAGTACCGAGTTATTTTTCTGTAATAGTACTCCGTGACCTTCTTTAATAATACGGTTAATTGCTATCAGAACCTTCTTAGGGTCATCTGCCTGACTGTATTGGTCTCTTAAAATAATCTCTGATGGTGTCATATAATAGTTACCGTTACCGTTCCTACGTTACCCGTTCCTGATACGCCTTGTAAATAGGCAAAGTTTGGCAGGACTATTTTTAAGTACTCGCCATCCCGAAAGACTGTGCCTTCTGGCAAATTGTACCCCGATGTTGCTAAATTTAATAGCCGTAGCCCATCCATCTGTAAAGGCACGTTGGAGTCTTGTTGGGTGAAATACAGTCGTAGTGCCCCAATCAGCTGAGACATATGCTGTTGGTCGTATTCGAGTGGAGCCAGAGGTAGAGCT
>Ga0247834_1005596_pt1 | contig 14747 bp, 15 predicted proteins | sample LaCruzMarch2015__8_FD_187118 | JGI IMG/M metagenome (GOLD analysis project Ga0247834, IMG submission 187118) | Freshwater microbial communities from meromictic Lake La Cruz, Castile-La Mancha, Spain - LaCruzMarch2015_12m | ecosystem: Environmental > Aquatic > Freshwater > Lake | place: Spain... | reverse complement strand
CGTCGCCTTGTCCTCAGTCGTCAAACGGTACCGCCCCGTCACCCCTATCCACACTGCCGCGATCATCTCGTGTATGCATCCGGGCATCGAGGATGGGGATGCAACTTGTTATATACGTTGGTTATTGACTAGGTCGAAAGAGAGTGAACAGACCATTTGTCGTCATACATTGGCATGACACAAATGGCCGTGTTTGTCCACTTCTAAGGATCTGGTCCTTTTTTGTCATACAAGGAACTTCCTTTGTATCCAGATTTAGGTGGAACCAAATCGGCCCTACTTCTACCACTGGATATGGATGGAGATGCAGGGGTTTTTGGAGTTGTCTTGTCTACACCACTGGCTTTCCTGGCATTTGGACTGGAACTGCGTGAACGTGGAGGAGCGAACTTAGGACTAGTTGGCATATGTACAGCAGATGAGTTTTCAGATGGAATAGGACTTTCTGGAAGAGGGTATATTGTACTGGCTGGGTCAATTGGAATTGCTTCATCGCTTTCCATTGCTGCATCATCCGACGTATCAACTTCCAGTTCATCCCCTGCAAACCGTGGTCTGGAAGTAAAAATGGGCTCTGCATCGTCGCGTTGACGTTTTCCAGTATGCTGCCTAAAAATATTTTTTGTTTTATTATACATACCAACACAGATATCACAGTGATGTTTTGTATTGGATTGCAAAAGGTCTATAGACATGATCATAGCATCGAATGCTGAGTTATATTGGGTTAGGTTCAAATCATCTGGGATGGACAAGAGAGCAGCGACAGTGTCGTCGTCATCTGAGAGTTCGTGTAGTAGTTGCGAGCGGTATTGTTGAATCACCGTGTTTGTGGTATCTTTTTCTTTATGTGCAATGGAAATAGGAACTGACATGCCATCGTATCTGAAAAATTTGTATAAGGTCCGACGCAATAAACTCATTTTAGATGTATAAATAGAATTGTAAAAGCTGTCAAACAAGTTTTGTTTTAACAATCCCCTGAATGCAAGCAGCGCAGTCTGATACCATTCATGTCGTTTTAGATCAAGTTCCATGAAGAATTGCATTACTTGTCTGATTACACACAATGTCTCATTGATGTTGTCTGCAGTTGCATTTGATTGCATGGAGCTAATTAAAGCTGTATACCTACCATTGTCAACACTGGATAACACCTTGGCAAAAAGAAAATGCAATGTATGTGAATCTAGACTGGCAGTGGTTTGATGTATCTTCGTCAGTACATTGGGTATACTTTTATAGAATTTCGCCAAATTATCAGTTTTTGAGATGGGATGTATAAATTTAAATGATTGTGCTGCAAACGGAATAGATACCCATTTGTCGTTGTTTCCCATATAATCTTTTATATCTCCCACCATTTCAGTAGACACATTCTCAATTACATGTACTGGCATTGCTGGAAGATTCCCTGCATTAATTTTACCGCGTGCAGCAGTGTGTACTATAGCAATTTGGTAAGTAAAAAAATCATTGAATAATGAGATCCATCTCGAGAACTCAGACTGATATTCTTCATCAATCTCCGTCCCCATTTGAAGGATAGCTGAATGCAACAATGTCTGCAATTCATGTGTAACATGGCTGCATCTGACTTCGTTTTGTATTAAAACATTGTAATTCTGTTTAAAGTAATCCAACATATCGTTATATCTTTTATTGGTCTTAAGGGAAAGTATCAGGCAATAACTAAATACATTTGTGTGTTCCACGTTAGGGTCATTCCAAGCTTCCCTAAATTTGGCACTAGTCTTTTCAGTATAATTTGAGTTGTATGTCACTTCATACATCCAGAAAAATCCATGGAATGTCATTGGACGAAAATACCGATCATTTGGTGCTCCTATGTCATCATGCCTTGCTATTGAATATTCCCTCTGTCTGCCAAGTCCATCGTGTGCCACCGACCCCTCTCGCGTCATCCTACCCGCCTGCCTCATCACATCCGCCACCACATTGGATGTCTTTGTTGATTCTCCAACGTTTTCGGCCATGCCTTTGTTATTGACGAACCCTCCCATGCCATACCGACTCATGTCTATGCGTACAGGGTTGCAGCAGATGGATGAAATTTTGGGCTGTTGCCGTATACCATGGCATCCAATGAATCTGCCTTGGAGTTCCAGTGTCAGCGCAACGTATGCTGTATCAGCAGCGGTAGCATTTAGATGCAACATTGACTTCCTCCTGGCAATTGTGCGTGCATCCAACTGTTCGATTGACATGGGCAGCTTTCCCCTTGGACACAACTCATGAATATATGGCATCAAGCCAATGAATGCATCATATGCCCAAGGAATGGTTTTCTTTAGCCTGCCTAGACATGCAACGATCATCAGTGGCTTGATCTTCAGTGGAAACATGGCCCTCCAAACGCTGCAAGGATCCAAAAACTCATTCTGCAGCAACGTTTGCATCCCAATGTCAGTATTTTGCAACCAATGCTTCACACGTTGCATCTCCGCCTTAAGGGCGTAGTATTCCTCACATGGCTTCTCTATTGCAAAATCAATTGATTCGTCCAACTCCTTGAACAACGTCAGATAGTCGTTGATTTCCGTTTTGGGTTTATTGTCTAAAATTCTTACCTCATCTGCCATATCAACCATCATAATATGTATTTTTAGATCACGCAATAATTCCGCCTCTTGATCAAGACTCAGCAATTTGCTCACACCATGTGAAAATGGGAACAGTCCACAGGTGTCATGCAAGAGGGCCGAGACTGCCTTGAAAAGATAATCCTTCTTCTTTGAATGTGTGTCTGATTTGCTGTTTTCCTCAGCACCATACAGGGTATAGATGTCAATCAATGGTTTGATAATAGAGTCTCTTGATGCATTATCAATAGGAAATTTAGTGGAAAGAATCTTTGATTTATTTGTAGCTCCGTCAATAGAACCTCCCTTGTACCGTCTGAACAGATCCAACACCATGACATGCAAGATATCTTTGTATGCCTGGATTTTGAACTGGGTTCTGATTGATTTCCACAGAAACTCGCACATGTGCGTGCATGAAAGCTGAATGATGTCCAATGTTGGATCGCCTTGTTTCATAAACACATTGTAGTCTGACTTGAGAGACTCTATTGCAAGCTGGTCTTTAACCTTATCTCTGATTGTCCTCATAACCTTGAACATATTCACAAACTCAGGGTCAAAATGATACTCAATTGTTTTCATGCGAACCTCGTGGGTGCCATTAATCAAGGTAAATATATTCTGAGTAAAACCTGGCGGAACACACCAGTCCAATTTGATGGCAGCCATCTGATTAGGTGCCAACACAATCTCCAGGATGCTCTCAAACTCAGGGCGCCGCAAGGTGGTAGCAGGTGCAGGATCTCTTGGTCTGATCCTTGCTTGAATGACGATTCCAAACGGCAGACCCAACTTATCGGGTGTATCAACGCGTGTGACTGGTTTTAGCTTGCCAGCAAATACAACCAGCTCCCGATCGTGCGTTGAATTTCCAGGATCTGAGTCGACTTTGAGTGTGTATTGATAGGATGCATCATTATCAAATATCCAGTACATACGAGGCCCTTTGCATGATACATTGATGTATGGATAATTTTTTAGTTCTGCGCCCAGGAGTGGCTGTGCTGCGACTTTCTGCTTAAAATGCCCCATCTCACACTGCAATATATTGAAATGATCTCCGCCTCTATTCACCAACACCTTCATGAAATTTTCAATATTTTGGTATGTTTTAAAATGGTTTGGAATCTTAACACCCATCACATTGCATTTCGTACGGAGATTACGAATGGGAAATGCAATTGAACCAACTAACATGCTAGATCCAGCCTGATCATACCCCATCGTGCAATCATAATCAACGGTGTTGTATGGTTTCACTGGTTTGAATGTCAAGCTGGCGACCTGACAGTAGTTGGCCAATAAGGCGTTGTTAATTTTCTGCAATACAGGTTCATGCATCTGACGATTTTTGCGCGCGGCTATCAGGGCGCCACTCGACACATGCACGGGATTGAACTTTTGACTCATATACATGATTTAATTTATTCACATATATACCTATGGGTCGAATACAGAGGGTTGGGATGCCATGAACATGATGTCGTCTATATCCATGCCACATGAGGATGATGGCGCGCTGAAGGCTGTATGCAATTCTAGTACACTCCTTGGACTTATTTGTGGACTATCTGACACCATATCCCACTTAGGAGTCCAGATCCTCAGCGCAGGACCCATAGGCCGCGCAACGGGACATATGATCACTACCAAATCAGCGCGATGCAGCCCTCCTATGTAGCGATTCTCAGATCCATACACAACAATGCCATACTCCCTTGAACTGAAGGATGCATCCAGTCGTTTGCCAAAAACATTCGATGGATCATCTGTTTTTTTGTCATATGGCTGTATATTATTGCGTAAATTTTTGAGCAACGCTTCAAGCGATTCTCCAACACCCCACGTTTCAAATATTGCCTTTGTTGCAGTATTTGTAGCATCAAGATTTTCTGTATTGTATTTTCTGATGATATTATGCAGCGCGTTTATAATGGATTGGTGGATCACTTCTGATGCAATAGAGATACCAAATCCAAAAAACGAGCATTTATCAACAGCCGTTGGTGTACGACTAATATCAAATTGAACAGCTGGTCCATTCCCAAACTCGTGGACCACAGCTGAAAGGTGGTCGTACTGGTTGGCTCCATGGTTAACCGTGACAATCTTGAACTCCACATCTGGCAAATGGGCCTTATGTTTGTCATGATATGTGCAGTTGTAATTCACATGCTGCATCAATATATGTTCTTTACACTCTGGATTGAACCCTCGTCGGAGGTAGCCAGTGGTTTTCGAGGGAACATGCTGTGCGTATGTAACAGTAGTTATCTGGATCTCTGCTACTGTTTTGTACACGCCTGTCATTAATGGAACATTTTTCACAATCACTATCGGCGGCAGGTTATGCAATGGAAGCTTGGGTTCATGTGTGATGCCATGGGTCGACTTGTAAATTGTGACCACTCCATGCCCCGTGTGTAACACGGTTGGAGCCTGGCGCTGAGAAGTCTCAATAATAGGACTTCTCATGTAGTCTGGCAGAGAACCAATTGGAAGAGGCGACCCATCATCAGCGTCCATATCATCACTTGAATGAGGACTTCTCCCTGCCTGTATTGCGAGGTTGTGTAACGCGTCTGCAACATACTGACTGTAGAAAGGATGACCGTCGTATACAGATTGGACTGACGCGAGATGTTCATCGTTGATGGAACTCCCAAGCAAACAAAGCAATGGATCAGTAGAATCCATTGTATGAGTCAGAGAACCAAATTCACAGGTACTATCAAACGTACTTTGATCTACCATGCGTTTATTTGGTACCAGTCCCATCGACGATGTTAGATATTGGGCTCCAACATGTGTGTCAGTGGATACATCTAGCGCTGCATATGCGGTGTCAGGTAAAACACAATTACTATGTGTTTCATTCAGGTTCTTCACACGGTCGCAGTATGACCTGAATATATCAAAATTTTCTAACACAGGCATGCATTTGACAAGCGTATTGTCCAACACGCACATTCCATTGACTTCGTTCACATATGCCGCGCCTATGCATGTACCACTCCTGACGTCTCGAAGGGTATTAACAATGACCTGCTTATCAGCATTGATCACTTCGTAAACTCGATCTAAGTTATCCTTGCATGTTTTAAATGATTCGACCGCTGCATGGAGCCCAGAGGATGTCTCCACCTGCACATCCCCTTGCATGATCCGACATATTGGCTGCTTATGCAGCTCATCAGTTACAAACGGATTTTGGATGATTCTAGCAGCGTTCATATGGTATCTAGCGCTGTATGATCGCAAGTCAGATCGTGGCATGTAAACTCAATGCAACGTTGATTTATATAGCCTTACGAGAGAAATCGGAAAACACACCCCTTAAAGGTCCGCCATAACTGAGCGATGGATACATGAATACTTACAGGTTGAAGCAGCCCACTGAGCATGAATGCACACCTGGTCCGCGCAACTGCAATAGATATGTAATTACCATACAACTCTTTTTTGAAGTCATGCACAAATTCTCCATGGAATGCGAAATGAAATAGCTCAAGCGTGGGATCAATCATACTCTGAACCAACAATTGTGTAGAGTCTGCATTGCATGGCCTATACTGAACAGCTGCTAACTTTTTCCGAATTTCCTTGCTACAATGTTTGTTGAATAGACTCGCCAAATCGCCACTGGGCGTGGGCATAATTGCTGCAGCAATGATAGGGAGTCCATTACGTGCAAATAATGTCACTCGGTCTACAATGAGCTTCGCCAAGGTTTTTGCATCCCCTTTCATCCAATATAAATTATCCGAAGCTCCATCGTATACCAAGTGACCCTCGGACATGCCAACGTCTACCATTGGCCAAAAATTAGGTTGTTGAGGTGCTGTTGTATGTTGTTGTGTTGGATGCCCCAAAACCCAACGCCACATACAGTTGAAATGAGGGTCAATTGTCTTGTAATATCCTTTGTCTTTCGCCCATTGTGGTAAATGAACGAGAAAATTTTGATGAAGCCAAATGAAATCAATGTCAATCTTATAATTGACATACAGAATGGCAGCCAAAATCTGGTTGAGATAGAAGTCACACATACCCATATCTTTATGTGCATTATGAATCATGTGAATGTATCTATCTGGAATACTTAAAGTTTTAAAGTTTATATCTCTAAAAAACTGGGAAATTAACATGAACCCACAATAGTTCAGCCATATCTCAACATTCCACAATTTTATTCGTTGTTTATCTATCCTGATCAAGGCAGGTATCGAACCAAAGCAATCTGCCATTGAATCAAATATTAATGTGTACAGCACAAAAACATCTTGATCGTCCTTTGTCTGTCCATTAAACACAGCTGTGAAAATCTGCTGCAATTGATCGTCGCCCGTGTGCGCTGCATTGCATCTGTTGCATGCTATGAAGTAATGTGTGCCAGTGGTAGTGAGGAAATTCTGCACCCTCGAAAGACCAGCGGAGGTCGCGCTATGGAATAGAGTGGGGATATCCCACTCAAAAATCTTGTGGGTTGCTGGCAGTCTCATGGTCGATTTGTTTAGATACATGCCATCTTCAGGATACATGAAGCCTGCATGCACGGGTGTGTTATAAAGCTCAGGTTTTGTCACCTCTTGAATCATTGTCCGCCCCACTAGATGGCATTTTTCTGCATTGACACGTGATGGTTCGCCTGCATATAGTGGTAAAACTTTACGCACATCATCCCACTTATCGTCTGTAGTTGGCACATCCAAGTCAGCAGGTGCTGGTGCAGACTTGGCTGCTGCAATTCGAGTACTTCTACGTAACGCTTCACCTTTAGGAGATAACGGTGCATCAGCTGCTGGCTGATCAATCACAGGCCTAGCAAGGCCATAACGCAACGGAAGATGACATATAGGACAAGAGTTGCGCTGACGGATGATGGAATGGGCTATGTCCATACGTTCATTAAAAGATTCCGTTCTATGGGAACCCATACACATGATGACTTTATTGCGTTTATACTACTACGGCAGACAATGGGACGCCAACCTTCCGTTTTTTCGGAGGTGGAGCCGTCGAGTCGACTGGCTTTGGAGTAGGCTTCACAATTGGTTTTGCAGGAGCCTGTTGCGCAAACCAGATCTTGGGCACCACAGCCTGTTGCAAAGTCAAACGAGTAAAACATCAAACAAGATACAGTAACGAATACCTGCAACATTGTGAGGCGCATAAACACAGGCTCGAACGTGGCCTCCACAAGGGACCCTCGCAGGAAGCATGAGTCGTCCTGGTGGCAGCGCTTGCCTGCTTCTGCCATCTTCATCACCTGAGAGCGCGCCACATGCCAGAAACCGTGCTCCCTGTAGTCATACCCTTCATGCATATCAATGGGTGGATGCATACAATGCACCGCAGGCACCAGCTGCCACGCGTGGTTCACATCCATCCAGTCGAAGCGCTGTCGAACAACCCCCTTTTTCCAGTGGTTCAGCACAAATTCCATCGTTCCATCCCTAGACGCAATGGGTAGATACTCAAGCCTGAACGTGAGGTCGTCTCCAGCGGAGAAGCTGTGCTCACGCCACATGTTCACCATGTTCTCGATTCTCCCTAAGTTTGATAACATGTCAGAATTAATACTGAATGAATCATTTTCACAACATACCTCCAACAGCCAGAGATGCTATAGAACTAACTGGATATGTCACAGCAGAAGCAGACCCCTCGTGTTGTCCACCTTGCACGCCATGCACAACTCCAAAAGGTCTTGCTACGTCACTGATGAAGCGGATAGCATCCTAAATACAAAAACAGTCAGATTAGTAATATATAAAACATGTTTGGTGGCGTGCGTTAGCACGCTATCAAACTACCTGCACAGCAAAATCACTCTTTGCGCTGGTTGCAGGGACGCAAAAGTCCAGATCCACCATCAGCTGCTGCCACTTGACGCGCTCTGGCTTATTCCAGAAACGCTGTATGCCTGCCAGCAGGTAATTCACCGTCGCCAGGTTCACAAAGGGGTCCACAGATCGCCCCAGCTCCAGTCGTTCGAACGCGTGCATCCTATCGATGGTTCCAGCCGACCTATTCAGCCTAAGACTAAACGCCACGTCTCCATCGTCTACGACATGCGACAACAGAAACGTCCCTTCGCCGTCACGGGCCTCTGGCAGTCTGAGCTCTGGGATGATCTTAGGGATCTTATGCGGCACTGCATAATAGGCGGTCTGATCAGCCAAACGGTCTGGTTCACCATATGAATATGGCTTCACGTCGCCAAGCAACGTTGACCCGTAGTTGATCTGCACGTTTGAGTTAAAGCTGGCAGGCAGAAACCCCGAAGGCAACGGCCCTTGATTCATCACCACATCAGGCCCCCTTATATTTCCATGCAAATCGCTGAAAAGTCCAGACATGTGACATACGAATGAACTGCCCTTATATAAGCACCAACCAAACCACACCACACACACACCCAATGAAAAAACCCAAGAAGCACTTCAAAGGGACTCATAATCGAATGGTTCCATGTCACAAGAAAAAAAAACCCAAGGTAGTACAGGCACAGGACAGAGGACTGGTAGACGTTGTAGTGGCACTTGACGCAGAACCGCCACTTGACGCAGAAATGCCACTTGACGCAGAAATGCCACTTGACGCAGAACCGCCACTTGACGCAGAACCGCCACTTGACGATGAACCGCCACTTGACGCAGAAATGCCACTTGACGCTGAACAACCACTTGACGCTGAACAACCACTTGACGCAGAACTGCCACTTGACGCTGAACAACCACTTGACGCTGAACTGCCAGACGAATCAGAGCCTGACTATGATGTGATACCACTCGACACGCTCAAATCTCTAAGCAACCCTAAATTCGACAACTGCTCAAAAATATCGATGAAATATGGCAGCATATATCGACACATCAATAAACCAAGTCCTTGACGAAATCCTTGACAATCCCAATGGCTTTCTTGAATGAATCATTGTTGCACCATAAGATACCATCCCACGTCACTCGAAGCGTGAGGGTGCCCCTCCTTGTCAGAGTGACAGTAGCAGTATTAGGCGGCTCATCCCAATCCATTCCGAGTGCCTCCCAGTCTCGAATGTAGAAGACGACGATGTTGCATACCTAAAAACATTCGTTTTTAGCCAAACAAATGTCAGTGGTCGCGAACAGGATGACGATCAATACCTCCTCGATTCGGTTCATCACGTCAATCCACGGGAATCGGGCAAGGCGAACCTCCAGCAGGCACCCGACGTGCACATGCAGACAGCGTCCCAGACCCACTGACAGCACCATCAATTGCAGCATAGGCGCAGGCTCCGAGACACACATGCGGGCCACGATTGCATTGAGGTTTGAGGCATTGGTAGCGCCCTGACCAAGAGTCAGCACCCTAAAACCAGTAGTTAAAACAGTCCTCACCTTGAACATGAGCTGATTTCCGCGAACTGAGATATTACCTCCAGTACTGTATGCAACCTGAAGAACCCCAAACACAGACCGCCCAGCACGCCAGATCACGGAAATATCATCTCGAAGCTGTGCATCACGGATGAACCCACAGGCGTTCTGCACCCGAACGCAGCCTTGATTGCTGTCCTCCTCATGTCTGACCGACCAGCCATCAGTTGTTGCAACCAGCATATATAAATTACCGAAGGATGCTCTAGAAAAATCTATATGATGACACCCCTTAAAGGTGACGTGCCCACCCTGGCCCGCAAGGCGTTCATAACCGTCCTCATGAACATTATCCGAGTCTGCAACCTCAATCAGTCCGGCCAGACGATATTCGTTGTCACTGACGCAGTTCAGGAATTTGTCTACCACACTGTCAAACAAGGCCTTGCTACCAAGAAGACCGATTCAGACTATATCACCACCATCGTCCTGTTGGCCCTTCTTGGCATCGACGTGCAAGAGTTCACCATCGTGCAGACCATATTGAACAACTCCTATGTCATCTTCCCAAAGCTTCGCAATGCTGCCCGCCGCATCTGGATTACAGGTGATTACACCAAGAGCACGACCCGCGCGACCTTGACAGCAGTCCTCTCTGGAGCGGGGGTCCTCATGAATGATGTCACACAACTCGCGTCAGGCATCGATTTCAGGCTCGACACGCACTCGGCTGACCTCAAACAATGCTTCGTTGAATTCTCGAGAATCATACTCGCGTCACTGGATGGAGTCAGAATCTTCCCATCCAACGAAACCGAGCTCACCACGCATCTCGCCATCCGGTCGATGTTTATCCAAACTTCGTTTGGCCGATCTAAGAAGTTCATCCTCGACGCGCTCAATGCCTTTCTGGAGCACATCCCACACTACACGCGCATGAGGGAGCCTCCCGTCTCTTTTGCCTCGTTTGCCATGTGGCTCGTTCAATTCGTCATCATCCTCCTTGTTTGCTACGGAACCTCACTCGTAGAGACCCCCGAACCATTTTTGCTGCGCTTCGTGCGCCGCGTTATGGAATGGGTCTAAACATGTGCACTAGCAATAAACTGTTTGTTTTGGCGTGAACACATGTCACGGGTTGATCTTGACGCCTGCGAGCGGAAATGTTGGCTTGACATAAGACGAAATAGCAAACCAGAAGGCGAATCCAACAACACCAACACCAACAACAACACCCCCCACAATGAGTCCAATGTTTGCATCAGGAGTTGATTGGATACATTGTTCGATCGAGACAGATCCAACGGCAACTGTTTCGGATTGCGCTGGGCATGCGACGGGAAACGTCAGCGTGACATTGCACTCATTGCTACACACAGAGGCATGCGACAGTGTCACGAAAAGCAGCATGAGCCACATTTCCAGTTCCATACCGATGGATTTATAGGCAGGTTATAAGAATGTCCAAATAGGTTGTCTGTCATGTTCCTTAGGATATACGCACTGCCTTTACTCATTACATCACTCGCACACGCACTGCCCAGCTGCCCTGAGCTGTTCCCATCATACCCAAGTGGGGTGTGTGGGACGACAGGGATCAACCAGACAGTCACAGCCTTCACGGCGTGCCCCCCAAATTCGCTCACGACAGCGGCAGGCGCAACAAACGTCACCCAATGCATGTGCATTTCAGGATATCAAGGCACGGTCGACATCTCGGCATCCCCGACGTCATGCAGCATCTGTCCAGCGGGGACGTACTCCCCTTCTGGGCAGGGCTGCATCACGTGTGCTGCTGGCACCTACTCGACCGCCACAGGCCAGACCAGCAGCTCCGCCTGCCGGCCATGTCCTGCTGGATCATTTTGCTCGTCTCCCTCAGCAGACCCAGTCCCGTGCTCGCAGGGAAGCTATTGTCCCGATTCGTCGACCACACAGAACCCATGTCCAGCAGGCTGGTACTGTAATAGTACCGCTGTGGCAACCCCTTGTCCAGAGGGGGCCTCATGCTCGGCTGGGTCTACGGCACCCGTCCCATGCCCAGCTGGGACCTTATGCACTGGTAACAACACAGCACCCTCAATGTGCCCTCAGGGCAGCTTCTGCAGCTCCGGCTCATCACGCGAGATATGCCCCCCGAACTTTTTCTGCGCTGAAGGCGTCACGGCGGCAAGCCCGTGCCCTCCACCCTCCGTCACCTGGGGCACAGGCGGCACGTCCTACCTCAGCTGCCAATGCCCGCTGGGCATGTATGGGCGCGTCACTGGCCCCACCACCAGCTCGTGCGCCAGCTGTCCAATGGGCCAATTCTGTCCGGCCGTGGCGACACAATGTAGATGTTGAAAATATAAGAATATGATGTGTGCACGCGCAATGCGATGGTGCGTGTTTATGATGTGGATTCCGTGTTTGCACGCCCAGTGCAGCCCAGGCTACTTGTATAACACGTCTTCCATCGCAGTGCTTTCTGATTTAGCGAATCATGTGATATACACGTATGATGTCACAAATAACATCCTGACTCCCATAGCAGGAACCTTTGGGACACCGGGATACATGAATGGCGTTAATTCACTCCTTAACACGCCTTCCAAGGCAGTGCTGACGCCCGATGGGACGGGTGTGCTGTTTGCAGACACAAACAATATGGTAATTCGAAAGGTTGACATTGCAAGTCGATCTGTCTCGACTGTCGTAGGCACGAAATACACGTTTGGCGTAGAGGTGTCGACAATCCAACAGACGGCAGTGGACGGCGTTGGCAGTGCTGCGTCGTTTTACAAACCACAATACATCCAGTTTTCAAACGACAGCTCGAAATTCTACGTGTCGACCGAGTATTTCCAGATCGTGCGCCGCGTTACATATCCCGGATTTGTGACGTCTACCATCCTTGGGACAGTAATGGATACATGGGGATCGGCAGACGGAATACTGGGTGCAGGAGGTAGTTTGCTTCGCAAATGTTTGCTTCGCAAATGTTTTTAGATTTACTTTGTTTGATGGTCTGTCCAGGGCTTATGGCGGGAGGCTCATGCACTATGTCAGTAGACGGGAAGTTTTGGATTATTTCCGATCGAATATTCAAGAACATCCGCAAAGTGGTCGTCTCCTCATTGCAAGTGACAACCATTGCAGGACCCCAAGTCAGTTCAGCTGGATGTCAGGATGGATTCAATGCTCGCTTCCACGAACCAGCTGCACATGTGTTGACATCACAATATGCATTCATAGTCGACAGGATAGGACTGACGGTCCGCCGACTCGATCTTGGCACCTATGAGGTGTCAACATTCGCTGGACTATGTCAAACCCCTGGAACAGCCGACGGCGTTGGCATCAACGCTCGCTTTACCTTTCCAACGGATATCACAATGCAAGGCGCGTACCTATACGTGCCTGATGTGACGCTCATCCGAAAGATCCACACCACAACAGCGGCAGTCTCTACCATCCAGCCAACTGCCGTTGCTGGAACCTATTTTGTTTTTATGGACTTCAAAGTGTCGACCACATGCACGCCATGCACACCAGGCTATGCGTGCACCAGCGGGGCTGAGATCCCATGCAGCAAAAACTTCTTCTGCCATGCAGGGATCAGCATTCCTTGCCCACAGCAGACCATCACGCTGGCCGCTGGAGCTACATCGTATCTCAGCTGCCATTGCCCTGCAGGCACCTATGGTCGGGTCACCAGCGCTACGACCAGCAGCTGCTTCCCGTGCCCCATAGGCAATTTTTGCAATGCAACCGCCACATCCTGTTCTTGCTTGTGAATGTATATAAAGAGATGTATGCTGCCAACATATTCGTATTCATGCAACTCGCTAATTTTGCTGACACTACCAACGGCGAGACACGCCTCTTGGTCGTCGTTTGGAACGAAGGAAATCAATTTCGTCTTGACACTTCAATGACCAAAGCGCCGACTGCTACCCTTATCAAGACCTACCTGCCCAATGTAAATGCCAACTTGACGAAAACTGTGCAGATGCCAGATGGGTCGCGCATGAACATCTCGGTTTCGCAGACTGGTGCGAAAATCTCCATCCAGGTCGAACTGGAAGGACATGATCTCACCATAAGGATGACGCATCGCCGCGCGATTGTCCGAGTTTAAGCAATGGTTCACGAAACGTTGCGTATTTCATTTATGAAACAACTCTGTTCACATAGAGCCCGCCGCCGCACGCATCTCCGTCAAAGTCATGACTGCCATTTGCTCGAGCAGAAGATGGCGAATGTCATCATTGTCGACTGACAAATAGGCAGGCAAGTTCATGAAGTAATACACAGATCGCTCCCTTTCTTCGGTTGACATCCGAGCCCATGAAGCCAGTGCGTATTGCTTGCTCAGATACATGTTGTCAAACAACCAGCGATGTGTGTAATTTGGTTGCGATATCATAGCGTTGCTGAAGGCATGAAACCATGAAACATGATGCCAGAAATTCTGAAAATGCATGAGGAATTTTCATTTATGTCAGGCGGTTTTTATAATCTTGCCATAAGGATGACGCATCGCCGCGTTTAAGCAATAAGGTTGGATGGTTCATGAAACGTTGCGTTTTCGATCGACAGTTAAACCAAAAGTTCATTTGGGAACAAGTGTGTGATATTCAAACAAGCTCACAGAACTTGCGCTTGCCGCGGCCTGTAGTGACGGTCTGAGCCTGATGCTCGATAGGATCCGAGATTATCTCCATAGTGCAGGGGAAGGGATGGGCAATCGGGCGCTCGCGCCACTGGTGAGTGGTCTCGATGAATTGGGTCA
>Ga0247834_1005590_pt1 | contig 14755 bp, 20 predicted proteins | sample LaCruzMarch2015__8_FD_187118 | JGI IMG/M metagenome (GOLD analysis project Ga0247834, IMG submission 187118) | Freshwater microbial communities from meromictic Lake La Cruz, Castile-La Mancha, Spain - LaCruzMarch2015_12m | ecosystem: Environmental > Aquatic > Freshwater > Lake | place: Spain... | reverse complement strand
CGTTAGTGGCAAGGCAAACGAACAACGCACATATTAAAAATTCGTTAAAAAGCAACTTTAAATTTGAAAAGTTCGTTTATCTTTACAACAAAATTATCAATATGCTATCAATTGTAGGAACATACGAAAATGGTTACTTAAAACTTGATAAGGATTATTCAACGAAAAATCCTGTAAAAGTAATCGTAACTTTTTTAGAAGACGTACAAAGCAAATCAGAAAATGGACTTGCTTTGACGGACTTTTCATTCGCTAAAAGCAAAAAAAACCTTCAAAATTTCAAAGGGTCATTTGCCGATACTGTAATTGACGAAAGACGTGCAGACCTATGAAAATATTTTTAGACACATCTTCACTTTTCAAACTTTATCACGAAGAAGATGGGACACAAGAACTCGAACAACTGTTTTCACAGGTAAATATTACTCATATTTACTTGTCAGAACTTATTAAAGTGGAGTTTACTTCAACTATTTGGAAACGAGTTAGAACAAAAGAAATCACAGTAGAACAAGCAGAAATAACGTTGGAATTGTTTGAAAGCGATTTTGTAAAGTACAATTTTATAACAACAGACAGTTTGATTTTGTAACAAGCACGAAACTTGGTAACAAAATATGGAATTGAAGGTTTGCGAACTTTGGATGGTATTCAACTTTCGACTTGTATAACATTGAAAAAAGAAGTAGATGCTTTTTACACGGCTGATAAACTCTTACGAACACTAATGGAACGAGAAGGCTTAGCAACAGAAATGCCTAGTCACTAACATAAGCCTGGCGAATGCGGGGCAAAATTGCTAAATTGAACTTTGAATAAGAATTGGGGATTTGTAATTATTTGACTTAATGTACTAAGAACTCCCCACCTTTGCTAAGCCCTGTTCGTTCCGCCGCGCGTGGTCTTCATTCCCCCTCCCCCCACTACGCCCCGCCGCCGCGCTTGTGTCTTTTTCGACCAAGCACATACAACGTGAGCGGCCAAGGCCTGTAACAAATTGATTGCAAAGGCTTTAATCCTATTCGTCGCTACTTTTGGTCGAATCTGTCCCGCAGAAGATCAAAGCACAACGGCAGGATACCCAAGCATAGAGGATGCGGAAACTACGCCTTGCGGAATCCCATCACTTGTACTTCGTATTTTGTATTGTTTCGAAAGCAATGGGGCTGCCTATCTACGAGTAATCTATTCATTATCAGGTTGATAAAATTAGAAATCGTGGACCCTTGGAAAGTAAGCGCTCGTGATTTATCTTTGTAGCGCCTCCATGAAAAGTACGCATATTTACGCGTTATGGGCCATTATCGGAATCTAGTAAAAAGTGAAATTAATTTCTTAAGCTTTTAAACTTAAATAATCTCTATGACATATCAAGCCCTTCAATTTATCAGTGAAATTCTAAATGATTTTTTAAAAAAGAAACTTAATACAAATGAAACTAAAGTTATATTAAATAGAGTAGTAAATGCGGATGGAAGTCCACCGAAAGAGAATGATAATAAAATAGTGTTTACATTAATCAATATAGAAGAGGAAATTTCTTTACAGCAGACTTCTCTAAAAGTTGATACAACAAATAAAATTGGCAAAAACTTTCATACAATTTACATTATAGTACACTCAAACTTTGAATATTACACAGAATCGCTTGAACTACTTGACGTTACAATTGATTTTTTTATTGAAAATCCCACATTTAACGCGGCATCATCTCCTAGTTTTCCTGTTGAATTATCACGCATAAGCCTAGCGCCAATTAATTTAACCATTGAGGAAATATGTAATTTATGGTCTTCATTAGGTGCTAAATACCAACCCTCTGTACTTTACAAAGTAAGACTAATGTGAATTATTTTTTGGGGGGAAGGACTATCTAACGGTCCATAACATGGGGTTTTGTGCAAGTGTGGCTTGACGTTCAAACTTCGGCTGTTTGCATCGCTGTACTTTTTCCCCACCGCGTGGCCTTCCTTCTTTCTACCGAAACAACCCCTCCATCGTAACAACCTGGTCCACATTATTTATTTCCGCCCCGCGTGGTCTTCGTCCCTTCCTCCAAAACGCCCCGCCGCCGCGCTTGTGTCTTTTTCGACCAAGCGCACGCAACGTGAGCGGCCAAGGCCTGTAAGAAATTGATTGTAAAGACTTTAATCCTATTCGTCGCTGCTTTTGCTCTAACCTGTCCCGCAGAAGATCAAAGCACAACGGCAGGATACCAAGCATATAGGATGCGGAAACTACGCCATGCGGAATCCCATCACTTTCCACAATACGGAAACAAAATTAAAGCAGTTTCCATTTTTCGGAAACTTTTTTTGTATATTTGCGTTATGAATATTGTTGAATGTTTAACAGGAAAAGTTTACCCGATTGAAATTTTGCCTGTTGAAAATACAGACTACAAATCACTTTCGAAAGCCCGGTATTTTTTTGACTGGAAAGAAGAGCGCAAACAAGAGGTGTTCAAATTAGTCATGAAAGGACATAAGGATATACTGGGGCTGGTTTCAATCGAAAGAATTCCCGCTGAATGGAGAATTCACATCAGGCTTCTTACTGTTTCAAAAGAGAATGCAGGAAGTGGGAAAGTTTTCGAAAATATTGCGGGCAACTTAATCTGTTATGTTGCCAAAATTGCAGTCGCTGATTTCGGAGCATTAGCCTGCGTGTCTCTCAGGCCTAAAAGTTCAATAGCACAGCATTATATTGAAAAATACAATATGAATGTTACCGGCACGACATTGAGCTTAGAAGTTCCTGAAATCATAAACTTGATTAATCAATTTGACCATGACTAAAGAACAAAATATGATCAATGCTGATACCGAGTATGGTGTTGATTCAAGATATGAAACAACCAAGGACAGAGAACAGGATGCTGTTGCGTTAATGCAAGCACGTTTGGAAAGAATGAAAAATCTTCCAAAGGAACAAGTCCTTCGTGCAAAACTCTTGCAGTTGAAATTAAAAATGGAAAATTACCTGAAAGAGCCTGTTTATGATAAACAAAATCATTTTGCTCAATTCTTAGAAACATATATTGATGCAATTTATTCAAAGCGTAGTGAATTTGCGAAGGATATCAATGTTACACCTGTTTTTTTAAGCAAGGTTATCAACAGTCATCGGGAACCTAAAGAAGAGTTTATTTTAAAACTCATGGTTCACTCTGAAAAAGTTTTCAAACAAGTGGGTGTGTTTCATAATAAGACTTGGTATCAGGTTTATTACCACGAAAAGTTATGCGATACGATGTCAAGTCAGGATGAATGGAGGCCTAACATTGAAAAGCAAGTAAAACTAAGGAGCGAGGTCTAATTAAAGTACCTGATACGACCGCCAAAACGGGTACTCCCCCCCGCGTGGCCTTCCTTATTTCTACCGAAACAACCCCTCCATCGTAACAATCTGGTCCACATTATTTATTTTATGTGCGTTTTCTACTACGCTAAAAGTCGTGATGAGCGTGGTGAATAAGTGTTTTTGTGCCCGAATTCCGCTTTATCTATACTTTTTTGTGCAGATAAAGCGGATTAGTGAAGCATAACCTGCTTTATCTATGCTTTTATGCCTAGATAAAGCAGTGTATGATCGCGTTAGGGCTCATTACGGAGCGTGCGAAGCAACAGTTTCAATTAGATGCTTCATTATCAGATAAATATAAGCAAAAAATGCAAATGTTTGGAGATTTTGAGCGGGTGATTTATATTTGTATAAGACTTACGAAAAGTGTATATTGTTACGCGCTGTACACATGGCCTGGACGTTTGGCTTGCAAATAAAATTGGAAACGAACTTGATTTACAAACAGTTGGGCAAGTTGCCGAAAAAATGACGAGCGCACATTATTTAAAATCAAGGCGAGATATGCGGACTTTTAATAAAAATGAAATTGAAAAAGTGTTGGTAGGCTTGTTCAGCAACTATTTTGACATCGACCATGGAATTCATCCCGAAACAAATCTGGAAAGAAGCATATAACTATTACTCCGACAAATCGGCGGACGAATTGAAGACGGATATTCAGCAACTTTTGGACAAAACTAGAGGATGGGATTTTTCTGTAAACCTAACGGGTAAGTTTACGTCGGAGTTTGAGTTCGAAATGACGCCGAAGTGGCAATTTGCTATTATTAGGGGTTTTGAGCAGAAAATATCATACTTGGAAGGACAAATTTTTGTTGACGAATTTAAAAGGACACGCGTAACGTTCAGTGTCAGACCCAATTCGACTTTACAGATCTTCCTTTTTACATTTCCAATGATTGGAATATTCGCGCTGACAACGGGCAATATGAAGGGCGATCAAGAAGAAGCGAAAATGGTAGGATTGGCTTTTATATTTTTTGTACCCGTTGTAATGCTATTACTTGGATACTTTGCCAAACAGGACATAAAGAACTGTTTTGTAAGGACATTTGATTTGAAACCAGTGGTAGCTTTATGAAGACACGAAAACAACCGAATACAAATTTTCGATAAAGGAAAAAAATTCAATGAGCGGTACAAAAGGCCATCGTGACGAAAGGCAACCATTGGTAACCATTGATTACTTTAGTTTTGAGAAGGAATTGGTATTTCGTTTCGTAGATACCGACAAAGTTAATAGAGCAGATAGCGTAACTGTGGTGGTAAGAAAAGGCGGACTTGGGTTTGACATACTCGATAAGTAAGATGTCTTCCATTGAAATAGACCCAGATTTAAACGGAATTGAAGGATGGATGGATAAAAAAATTGATTTTCAATGGATTAGAAGCCATCTGTTTTCATAATCACTTAGCCTTAGCGATAACTATCGACACCCTAAAAAATCAAAGAAAATAACAACTAAAAATTAAGCATATACAAGAACCTTACAATCGAAAAAAATGAAATCATTTTTTATATCAGTCTTTTTTTTACTTTTAACGCTACAAGCATTTGGACAAACGACCAACGCCGAACAGGCTTTCAGGAATGTAAATTATTCTATTGAAATTCCAGAGGTACAGGAACTCATATTTGTGATTTTTTCAATTACAGATGTAGGATTAAATGACTCATTAATGATTAATCATAATTCAGATTATTACAAAAACGTAATTAGTTACTTTGGAGGCTTTAAAGAGGAAAAAATAGTTAGAAGGATTGGCAAAAAAATATCTGTCAATTATAACGAATTGCGGATGGATGCATCAAATTACAAGTTTGATAGCAGTGATAATTTAGTAAAAAACATTGAGTTTCATAACTTGAGTTGGGGTAGACGGGATTATTTACAAAAATATCTACCTGATTTAGAGGTATTTTGTAAAAAAACACAATTCAGAAAATTTTATGCGACAAATAAGGATTATTATGACACATTAATCAATAAGATGAAATTACAAGCCCCTATTGTTAAGCAGCACAGATGGTTAGAAAACAACTTTACCAAAAAATATTCTAATTTCAGAATCGTATTTTCGCCTTTAAGTTATGGAAAACACGCAACAAATAGCGCACTAAAAGATGTAGTTATATTCGTTAGCAGTCCAACGGAAAATTCTAAATTGTCAAAAACACTACTTGAAGCAAGAGATACCAGAATGTTATTTACCGAAATAGACCACAACTATGTAAACCCAATAAGCGATTTATATTTGACGCTTATCAACAAAGCGTTTAAAGAAAGAAAAAAGTGGACTAATGGAATGTATTCAAGTTCATACAAAGACGAATATGCTGTTTTTAATGAATATATGACTTGGTCTGTATTTATTCTTTATGCTTTAGATACATACAATGTACAAGATTATAACATTGTAAAAAATCAAATTGAAACTATGATGACCGAGTACAGGGGCTTTCGTAATTTTAAGGCGTTTAATGAAAAAATGATTGAACTTTATAGAGACAAAGAGGCCAACCTGTTGATTTCTGACTTGTTTCTTGAAATACTAAATTGGTGCGAAAAACAATAACGAACCACCAACTTCGGTTTGGCACGCAACGTGAGCGGCCAAGGACTGTAACAAATTGATTGTAAACAATCGAAAGGATTCCCAGTAATGAGGGGAAATGACATCCCTTGGAAATTTAAGACGGATGATTTATCTTTACTTAGGCCGTAAAACAAGTAGGTATATTTACGCGTTACAAGCATTAGCAACTATAACACCGACCATCATGAAAATCCCAACCATATACGGAATTATTGAAAGACGAATATTAGTCAACTTTACTGTTGATCCAGATATTATTCGAAGAATAATCCCGCAGCCATTTCGACCCAAAATATATAAAGACAAAGCGATCGTCGGTATTTGTTTGATTAGACTTAAACAAATTCGACCAAAAGGGCTACCAATTTTTATGGGCATTTCATCAGAAAATGGTGCACATCGAATTGCGGTTGAGTGGACAGAGCATGGAGAAACCCTAGAAGGTGTTTTTGTTCCCCGCCGTGATACCTCATCCTTCCTAAATACCATTGCTGGCGGACGGAATGCTGTAACCGTTATATGCAAGCCTGTTGGACGACAAATAAATCATCAACAAACAAAATAAAACCAAACAAAACAAATATGACAAACAAATTTCTTTTCACAGCCTCATTGATAATTTCTGCTTTTTCTCTTTTCGCTCAGACCTATATAACGAATGTAACTGTTGCTGATGTTGAAAAGCAAACATTAATCCCCAATCAAACGGTAGTTATTACCAATGATTTAATTTCAAACATAGCGCCAAGCAGTAAAGTGAAAATTCCAGCAAATGCTGTTGTAATTGATGGAAAAGGCAAATACCTGTTTCCAGGATTAACCGATGCACATGTTCACTTTTTTCAAAATGGTGGTTTATATGCCCGTCCGGATGCTATTGATTTTAGAAATAAAATGCCCTACCATAAAGAGATTGAATTGTCACATCAAACAATGGAAGACAAGTTACGAAGGTATGTGCAAAACGGCATTACCAATGTAATTGATGTTGGTGCAACCAATAACTTTTTAAAACAAAGAGAACAGTTTAAAAATGCAGCTTACGCTCCATCTATTTATATGACGGGTCCGCTATTGACTACTTACGAACCTAAAGCATTCGAAAATTTAGGAGATGACGAGCCATTTAGTTTGGTAAAAACTGTTGAGGACGGTATAAAAATGGTACAGCAACAACTGCCATATCATCCTGATTTCATCAAGATTTGGTACATAGCAGGCGCCGATGGTCTAGATGTTGAAGAAAGCGCAAGAAAAAATTTGCCGATCGTAAAGGCTATAATTGACGAGGCGCATAAAAATAATTTGAAAGTAGCCGTACACGCTACGGAACGAATTACAGCGCAGTTGGCGGTAGAAAATGGTGCCGATTTTTTAGTACATAGTGTAGATGATGAAATTATAAAAGATGATTTTGTACAATTGCTCAAAAAAAACAAAACCATACTTTGCCCAACTTTAATCGTGATGGATGGTTATATCAATACTTTTGGGCAAAATAATAATTTTAACAACTACGAATTATTAAAAGCCGATCCCTATCAATTGGGTTCGTTATTAGACTTAAAACACTTGCCCGATACATTGCTTATTAACAACTATAAAAAAATTATTAATTCAGAAAAACAAATTGCAAAAGCAAATGAAACAAATGATATTTGTTTGAAAAACCTTAAAAAATTATCCGATGCTGGTATTTTAATTGCAAGTGGCACAGATGCAGGAAACATCGGCACTTTGCACGCTTCTTCGTATTTCGCTGAATTGAAAGCCATGCAAAAAAGCGGGATGAGTACTTGGCAAATTATCCAGGCATCAACCATTAACGGTGCAAAAATTTTGAATAAAGAAAATGAATTTGGAACGATTACGATTGGTAAAAAAGCCAACCTCATTTTATTAGACGAAAACCCAATTGATAGCCTTGATAATATTGCCAAGATCAATCGCGTTATTAATCGTGGCGTTGTAATCAATCCTAATGAATTGATTGTGGAAACACCCGTTGCTTTAGCACAGCGTCAATTGAATGCTTATAATTGTAGAAATATTGAAGCCTTTTTAGAACCTTATGCAGACGATGTTGAATTTTACATTTATCCAGACAAATTAATAGACACCGGTAAGGAAAATATGCGTAAAGAATATGCTAAAATGTTTGAAACAATACCTAATTTGCATTGTGAATTAGTAGGGCGACTTGTGCAAGGAAATATTGTTATAGACAAAGAGCGCGTTCAGTTTGGTAACACAATCGTAGAAGCTATTGCAATATACCACATTGAAAACAATAAAATTAAAAAAGTTTATTTTGTTGAATAATTTTTTACATAAAAATAATAGTTGACAGGAAGGCTTTGAAACGCTCAAAATAGCTACGGTGTTAGCGGCAGAACAAGACCTGAAAACCCAAACAAAACAACAACTAAAAAACAAGAATATGCAGGAAATCAATCCAATTAACATTATGGAAAAATTCTCCTTGTTTGACAAACAATGGACACCCCATATCATTGGAGAACTGAATGGGCAATATGTGAAACTTTGCAAACTCAAAGACGACTTTGTTTGGCATAGCCACGAACATGAAGACGAACTCTTTATGGTTTTTAAAGGCACGCTTTTGATGGAATTTCGAGATGGCCGAACCGTTGAGGTGAAGGAAGGAGAAATATTAATTGTTCCCAAAGGGGTTGAACACCGGCCCCATACAAACGGAGAAATTGTATTTAACCTGCTTTTTGAACCAAAAGCGACGTTGCATACCGGCACGGTTGAAAGTGAAATGACGGTGAAAGAACTGGGGTGGATATAGATTCCAATTGAGCGATTTGTTTTGCCTTCTAATAATCTTTGCATGCATATTCCGCTTTACCTTTGGTGCAAGCATCGGGCTGACGAGCATTGATTACCCTACCACGCCAATACTTCAACGTTGGCGGTAATTGTAGGGCGACACCAAAAACAACTAAAATGATCGAAACGGAAAGACTTGTTTTAAAACCATTAACTTATGACCAGTTAGTAAAATACTTAAAATGCGACAATTCTTTGGAAGAAGAACTGAACTTGAATGAAACGTCAAGAACAATTTCACCTGAATTAAAAGAAGCATTTGAACAAACGATTTTGCCAAACGTGGCGGACAAAACAAAAGACTATTTATTCTCGACGCTTTGGACAGCAATTTCCAAAGAAGAAAACAAAATGATCGGCGACCTATGTATCGTTGGAGAACCAAATGGCAATGGAGAAATAGAAATCGGTTATGGAACTTACGACGAGTTTCAAGGAAAGGGGTTTATGACAGAAATTGTGGGCGGAATTATTGAATGGACTAAAAAGCAAGAGAAAGTAAAGTCAATTATTGCTTCGACCGACAAAACAAATACTGCATCGTTCAAAGTGCTTGAAAAAAATAATTTTATTAAAATTGGTGAAATGGAAGGGTTATTTAATTGGAAATTAGAGATAAAAAACAAAACAATCGTTTGACAAGAAAAACGATGAACCAGTAACATTGGGTTTTGTGCAATGGAGGCGTGACGTTGAAGTAATTATCAGCCGAGCATATCCAAGCTTCAAATTCGGCGAGCGTAAATGCGGGACGGGCAACTCCTGTGCGTTGCTTAGATCTACACTTATATACCCGACCATCCTCGCAGCATTTTCTTCGTTTACCTCATTTTAAAGAACATGCAGCACCCCGACTGTATATTTGCGCAATAAATTAAATCTGTAATTTTCACAAACGTTAAAACATTTTACTCCCATGAACCATAACCATCCTAACTGGACAAGACGCAAATTTCTCGGAACAGTGGCCGTTGCAGGAACCGCATGGGCATTCAATCCTTATACTTCCTGGGCAGCGTATGACACGCATAGTTTATCTTTGTCACGGATGCATGAAAAGTTCGCATCTGTACGCGTTAGCAGAAACCCAATCAGAAGATCACGACAAAAGACAAATTAAATAAACTTGCAAAACGAAAACTTATTAATTGAACCCCAAAGAAAACGCTCTAGAAAGGATTTTTTTATTGCAACATTAGTTGTATTATTATTTTGGGCTTCTATTGAATTATTATATCCAATTCTAAAACCAAATAGGAGTCATTCAATTCCTTTTACAAATGGCTTCTTTTTTGTAATATCAGCAGTTTATGTTACTTTTGCCTTATCCAGAAAAATCTACCAAAAAATTCAAATAGACTATGAAAATAACAAGTTGATTATTGGATATATAACTTTATTTAAGAATAACTGTGAAACCATTATTCCCTTTGAAGAATTGGAATACGGGTATGAAAAAATTGCTACAAAAAATGGTGAGAAATGGACTTTACAAATATGGGAAAAAGACAAAAAGGTTTTTAGTTTAGAAGAAGGTGCTTATGGATTTCATAAGGAAAAAATAGATTTATTAGTAGAAAAATTTGAAAAAATAGAACAATAGGCTTCTGCTAATAAGGGGTTTGCGTCAGGCTGGCTGAAGTGATGGTTAGGGAAGGGCTTGAGGAATAGATGTTGGAAAATGAATGCGCATAGTTTATCTTTGTCACGGATGCATGAAAAGTACGCATCTGTACGCGTTAGCAGATATTGCAATGAGACACACCAAGACCATAACGACCATTCTATTTTTGATTTTGACAATTCGTTCATTTGGACAAGTTGGTAAAAGAAAAAACTACTTTCCAATTTGGACTTTTCATCAAGACCGTATAAACATTCACGGAATTTCAGTTGGACTTTGGTCATTTAACAGTGAACCAAGATTTACAAATACAAATGGTATTAAATTTGAGTTAATTGGTGTAGGAATAGGAATGCCACTGATACCGAGAAGCCCTATTGTTCAGACAGACAGTGCATTTATTAAACTTCAACAAGAACCATTGTCTGAAAGAATAAACGGGCTTAATTTATCTTCATCCGGGACCGTTTGCCATTGTTTGACAAATGGACTGACAGCAGGTTTCATTGGACAAATTAACTTTCAAGTTAATGGCATTTCAACTTCTTTGCTTATGAATTTCAGTCAAAAACATAACGGAATAATGACCGCCTTATTCAATGACGCATACTATATGAATGGTTTACAAGTGGGTTTTTCAAACAATGGATATAAGACGAAAGGGCTTCAAATTGGCATTCTTGGAAATAATACACACGAAATGAAAGGTGTTCAAATTGGGCTTATTAATAAATCAAAAAAACTTAAAGGACTTCAAATCGGACTTTGGAATGTAAACCAAAAACGAAAATTGCCTTTTATTAATTGGAATTTTAAACTAGACCCAGATTTAAATGGATTTGAAGGATGGATGGATAAAAAAAATTGATTTTCAATGGATTAGAAGCCATCTTTTTCATAACCACTTTGCGTTGACGATACATCAGATTTAAAATATGAAAAAAGCGTATTCACTTTTTCTGTTCTCCTTTTTTATCCTTTCCTGCAAAGGGCAGGACATCACAAAAACAGATAGAATTTCTAGTACCACTGACCCAGCAACTGATATTGTTTCTGCTGCATTGAAAGATAAAAATGGACACCTTTGGTTCGGTTCAAGGGGTGGGTATATATTCCGATACGATGGAAAGTCCTTTTTTGATTTTTCAGAAAAAGTGTTTAAACAACATTAAACTTGTTGCGTACTTTGCGCTTCAGCAGCAAGCATAAGCGATTGAGCACCTTCCAAACACTCTACGAACCAATATAGCCAACGCAAAGTGGTTGTGAAAACAGCTGGCTTCTAATCCATTGAAAATCAATTTTTATCCATCCATCCATCAAATCCATTTAAATCTTGGTATAAAAGAGAAAATTATGGCCTTAACAAATCAAACAGTAGCAGCACCGAGTTCGAATTGGAAAGAAACGCTGCTTCCAGACGAGGCGCAGCTGCACGCCGAGCACGGGTTGGCTTTTGAAGAAATTAGAAAAATAAAAGATGCCAAGTACGGAAAGGGCCGACAACTACATCGGAAGGGGCTACTTGGTTTGCACGGGCGTTTTGAAGTGTTGTCTGACTTGCCAGACCATGCAAAGTTTGGCCTTTTCGCTGTTCCTGCCACCTACGATGCCTGGATTCGATTGTCCAATGGAGGCATGGATCGCGCTGCAGATCGCAAACCAGATATTCGCGGGTTTTCAATTAAAATACTTGGACTGAAGGGGCCTGGCGCCTTAGGATCCGGCGATACGAATTGCCAGGATTTTTTGATGATCCAGCGCGCTGCTTTTGGTTTCGCCACCAGCAAGGATTTTGTTGACTTTGTTCACGGTGCTGCGCGTGGTCCCGTCTCCTTGTTTAAGTATCTGTTTTCCAAATTTGGCTTCCTGGGTGGCTTCCGAAAGCTAGGCCAAATCGCCAAGGCATTTAAAATTCCATTTACGGGTTTTGCTACTGAAAAGTTCTACACCGCCACTCCATTCGCTTGTGGCCCTTACGCCGCGCGCATGCGCATGTTGCCCGCAAGTACCACTGCGAACGCAAACGCCCAGGAAAACTGGTCGAGCGACTTCCTTGCACACTTGTCGAAAGGAGATTTGCGGTTTGAAGTTCAATTGCAATTTTTTGTGGATGAAGCCAGTACGCCCATTGAAGATGCGACGAATGAATGGCCAGAAGCGGTGGCGCCTTTCGTCACGGTAGCAGTATTAACTGTACCGAATCAGGACACAGAAAGTGCAGCGGGTAAAAAACTTGCTTCCGATATTGAGGCCGCCGCGTTTGATCCCTGGAATGCCTTGATCGAGCATCGTCCCTTGGGTGAGGTGATGCGTGCGCGTAAAGTGGTGTATTATCAGAGTCAGCTTGGGCGGAAAGGTTAAAATATTGTGAAATGAGCGCGCATGTTTATCTTTGTAACGAATGCATGAAAAGTGCACATATTTACACGTTAAGGGTAATGCCAAAAGGCCCAACCGTCGAAACCGATAATTTGACATATGAACGATACCGATACAAAACGACTTTCACGACTGACGGCGATTTTAATACAGCTCCAGACGAAACGACTTTTGACTGCGACAAATCTTGCAGAAAAATTCAACGTTAGTATCAGAACCATCTACCGAGACATCAGAGCATTAGAACAAGCAGGAGTTCCAATCATAACAGAAGATGGAAAAGGCTATTCTCTTATGGAAGGCTATAGAATTCCACCTGTAATGTTTACTGAAAATCAAGCCAATGCATTGATACTTGCGGAGCAACTTGTCCTAAAAAACAAGGACGCGTCATTCATCAAGGATTACACAGAAGCTATTGACAAAATAAAAGTAGTATTAAGTCAAACTGACAAGGATAAAGCTAATTTACTTGCGGACAGAACTAGATTTGAACAAAATATAAAAAGAGCGCGAAATAGTAACAATATTTCTCAATTACAACAAGCATTGACAAACTTTAACCTCGTAAATATTGACTACACGAACGAACAAGGCTTAATAACAAACCGGATAGTCGAGGCATTTGCTTTAATCAGCACCACAGAAAATTGGTTGCTTATTGCATGGTGTCGTTTAAGAAAAGAATTTAGATATTTCCGTTTGGACAGAATTACCAAAATGCAAGTTCTCCCAGAAAAATTTGAACAGCATAAAATGACCCTGCAGGAATATTTTGATAAATTTTACTAAGCCCATTTTGACCCCTGACATAAGGCTGTCATACAACCATTAGACTTTTGCAATGTCAATAATGACAAACAATTTAAAAATAAATAAAATGCAAAAGACATCATTTGACCCTTGGGGGACATTTATGTGCCATTCATTATGAGACACGGTATTCAACAAACTACTACATTGCTTGAAGTAAAAGGACTTTTTGCTACATTGACGGTAGAACTTGAAGCCACTGCTGTAAAATAAAATGCAGAAAAACGAAATAGAAATATTTTATCCGACAAGCCTTACAGCGTGGCGAAAATGGTTAGAGAAAAACCATCTTTCTAAACAAGCTGTATGGCTTGTCTTTTATAACAAAAGTTCAGAGAAAAAATCGATCACTTGGAGCGATTCCGTTGATATTGCACTTTGTTTTGGTTGGATAGACAGTAAGAAAATTTCAATCGACAAAGAAACTTCGCATCAATTTTTCAGCAAACGTAAACCACAAAGCACTTGGTCTAAAATCAATAAAAATAAAGTTGAAAAACTTATTGAACAAGGCTTGATGGCAGAAGCAGGATTCAGAAGTATAGAAATCGCAAAACAAAATGGCTCTTGGACAATTTTGGACGAAGTTGAAGAATTAATTATACCTGCAGACTTGAAAGCTGAATTTGATAAAAAGCCAAATTCAAAAGATTTCTTTTTAGGTTTGAGTAAATCTGCAAAAAAGATAATCTTGTCTTGGCTTGTGTTCGCCAAAACAAAAGAGACAAGACAAAAACGTATTACTGAAATTATTGAAAGTGCTGAACAAAATCTAAAACCGTTACATTTGCGATAAAAAAGGCACATTCGCCTAACAGCGGTTTTGTAAAAGTGGCAAAACCTTGGCTGCTAAATTAACACTTTAAACGACGATCAAAATATGAAAAAATGTATGACGCAAAGGTTAGTGCAGATGTGATTGCTTCTGTTTTGCCCATTGGGCAAGGACAGGTTTGTATTTATCCGTAAACGGGAAGATTCCATTCATGCTATGAAGACGACATTCAACATTTTAATTGGGCTTTTTTTATTACTGACCAGTTGTAAAACAGCTTCAACTGACGACAGGAAAAACTATATTGAAAGCGAACCAACTTTTTTTGAGTTACGACATGG
>Ga0247834_1005582_pt1 | contig 14781 bp, 10 predicted proteins | sample LaCruzMarch2015__8_FD_187118 | JGI IMG/M metagenome (GOLD analysis project Ga0247834, IMG submission 187118) | Freshwater microbial communities from meromictic Lake La Cruz, Castile-La Mancha, Spain - LaCruzMarch2015_12m | ecosystem: Environmental > Aquatic > Freshwater > Lake | place: Spain... | reverse complement strand
CCGCACCACACAATCCCGCCACGCACCGCCTCGAGTCCGACTCGATGGGGCAGATTTCCGTCCCTCACAATGTTTATTGGGGGGCTCAGACCGCGCGTTCGCTCATTCATTTCGACATCGGCGAGGACATCCTCCCGCCCGAGATGATCAAGGCGCTCGGCATTTTGAAAAAAGCCGCCGCGCTCACGAACACCGACCTCGGCAAGCTGGGCGCGGAAAAGTGCGATCTCATCGCGCAGGCGGCGAATGAAGTCATCGCGGGAAAACTCGACGCCCACTTCCCGCTCCGCATCTGGCAGACCGGCTCCGGAACCCAGAGCAACATGAACGCCAACGAGGTCATTTCGAATCGCGCCATCGAAATCGCAGGTGGCGAGAAAGGCTCCAAAAAGCCCGTGCATCCGAATGACGATGTGAACATGTCGCAGTCTTCGAACGACACCTTCCCGACGGCGATGTCCATCGCCTCAGCCAGCGAGGTCGTCGAGGTCCTCATCCCGGCCGTGAAAAAACTCCGCGACACGCTCGACGCCAAGGCCACCGCCTTTGCAGACATCGTCAAGATCGGCCGCACCCATCTCCAGGATGCCACCCCGCTCACACTCGGACAGGAATTCTCCGGCTATGTGTGCCTGCTCGACCAAGCCGTGCGTGACATCGAATACTCGCTCACCGGCCTCCACCAGCTCGCTATAGGTGGCACCGCCGTCGGCACCGGCCTGAATGCCCACCCCGAGTTCGGAGACCGGGCCGCCGCCCACATCGCCAAGCTCACCGGCTTTCCCTTTGAATCCGCACCCAACAAATTTGCCGCGCTCTCCGGCCACAACGAATTCGTCATCGCCAGCGGAGCCGTGAAATCCCTCGCCTGCGCACTCCTGAAGATCGCCAACGACATCCGCTGGCTCGCCTCCGGTCCCCGCTGCGGCCTCGGCGAACTCATCATCCCAGAAAATGAGCCTGGTTCTTCCATCATGCCTGGCAAGGTGAACCCCACCCAATCCGAAGCCCTCACCATGATCGCGATCCAAGTCATGGGCAACGACACCACCATCGGCATCGCCGCCTCGCAAGGTAACTTCGAGCTGAATGTCTTCAAACCCGTCATCGTCCACAATTTCCTGCACTCCGTCCGCCTCCTCGCCGACGGGTGCCATTCCTTCAACGACCACTGCGCCATCGGCATCGAGCCGAACCTGCCGGTCATCGAAGGCTATGTGAAAAATTCCCTCATGCTCGTCACCGCGCTGAACCCCCACATCGGCTACGACAAGGCCGCGCAGATCGCCAAGAAAGCCCACAAGGATGCCTCGAGCCTCAAAGAGGCCGCCGTCGCCCTCGGCCATGTGACCCCCGAGCAATTCGACCAGTGGGTCGTGGCAAAAAACATGACGCACGCTTGAAAACGCATCGCTTCAGGCTTACTTGTGAATGAATGAAACTCCGCTTGGATCTTCTGGAGCAGTTGACGGAGGAGGACCTCCGCGAAGAGGTCTTGGCGAACAATCCCCGCTACAAGTCAGAGCCGCTTTTCTCAAAAACTGGAACTGGAAGCTTGTTGTCAGCCTCAACCAAGCAGCGTGCGAAAGAGGTCGAGCGCAGCACGGCGCTCATCCACAAGTTGGAGACTCGTGCGCTCGAAGCTGGGAAGAAAGGCACAGGAGCGAAATCTCTCTAATTGAAGCACTCGATTTCCTTCGGTCACTTCACCAATCAGCACCATTTCTCTTCTTCAACGGAAATACCTTCGCCGACATAGGTCGTAGAACTTGCGATGTCGTTTTTGCCGATCTTCAGGCGACCCGCCGACGCGAACTGGCATCCGCTGTCGCCCACTACATCGCCGGTGTTCTGGATCGCGACTCCATGGTTTCCATTGTCGATTCGCTTTGCGAGTCCGCTGAGCTCGCGCCGGGGGATCGTGTGCAGACGCTGCGCGGGAGCTCCGCCGGGACGGTTGTTCGTATTTCGGATGATGGACGAGTGGTTTGGAAACCGGATGCCTCCACTCTCGAGTTCACAGGGCTGCCGGAGAGTTTGAAGCGGGAGTAGCCTGTGCCGAATCCCTTCGACGGGCGGTGGATCTTGGGTGAGTTTCGTCAGCCGTGACACCTGTCGTCTTCCAGACTTCCGTGCGGGAACTTGTCGCCTTTGTGCACCGCAGGGGCGGCCTCGCGGGCAACGGCGCATTCCGCACATCGGACCGTGCGCTTGAGGGCGGGCGTGCCCACAGGCGCGTGCAGGGTCGACGCACCGGGGACTACGAGGCTGAAGTGACGGTGGAGTGGAAAGCCGCTCGCGGAAATGTGGACCTCAAGCTGGCTGGCCGGATCGACGGGCTTCGTGCAAGCCATTCCCCGCCGGTGGTGGAGGAGATCAAAAGCGTCGATCGATTTTGGGATGGTGCCGCCGACCCGCTGCATCTGGCGCAGCTGAAAATCTACGCCGCGATCCTCGCCATCCAGCGCGGCTGGGCGGAGGTTGATCTGCATTTGACCTATCTGAATCTGGAAACGGACGGAGAGACTATCCTTCCCTTCCGCCTCGCTCGTGCGGAGTTGGATGAGTTTTTTGAAAACACCATCGGCACCTGGTTCGACTGGCTTGAGATCGAGGCGCAGTGGATTTGGCTGCGCAATGCCTCGCTCGAAAAACTCGAATTTCCCTTCAACGGATTCCGTGGCGGTCAGCGCGAATTGGCGCGAAGCGTTTACCGCGCGATCCGCGACCGACAGCATTTCTTTGCGGAGGCTCCGACGGGTCTCGGAAAAACCATCGCCACGCTGTTCCCTGCCACCAAAGCCCTGCCCCTGCTCGCAGACGGAAAGGTGTTTTTTCTTACGGCAAAAACTCCCGGCCGGATCGCGGCGGCAGAGGCGCTGGGGCATCTCCGGCGTGCGGGAGCCAGACTGCGGTCTCTCACCCTCACAGCGAAGAGCAGGATTTGCTTCACGCAGGACCCCGCTGGCTGCGATCCACGCGTTTGCCCCTATGCCATCGGCTACCACGACCGCGTGCGACCGGCACTGCGCGAGCTTCTGGAGCAAGAAACGCTGGACCGCGAAGCTGTGGAGTCAGTTGCGCGCAGGCACATGCTGTGTCCATTCGAGCTTTCCCTCGACGCCTCGTTGTGGTGCGACATCGTGATTGGCGACTTCAACCATGCGTTCGATCCCTCCGCCCGGCTCCAGAGGCATTTCGCCGAGGGCGGTGGCCGTCATGTCCTACTGGTGGACGAGGCCCACAATCTCGTGGACCGCAGTCGCGACATTCACTCAGCCACGATCTCGCCTGGGAATCTTGAAGTCCGCCCTGGCGCCGTGCGGGCGAAGGGGGCAGTGAAGGTTCGGAGGGCTTTGGAGAGCGCGATGGCGGCTCTGCTCACAGCCGTTGCGATGCCTTCCTCGGATTCCCTGCCCGCGCGGGATTACCATGATGGATTGGTGCTTTTGGAAATCCCCAAAGATCTCCTCGTGGCTTGTCGCGATGCCTCACGGGCTCTGGAGAGTCTTCTGGCATCCCTCAAACCAGGCACAGAGCTGGGAGGTTGGATCGAGCCATGGTTTGCCCTCAACGACTGGCTGTGGGCAGCCGAGGCATTCGACGAAACTTGCCGTTTTCTGATCCGCCCAAAGGAACAGAGCGCGACCGTTTACTGCGCGGACCCCTCGGCACGCCTGCGCGCGGATTTGAAAGCTCTGCGCAGCGCGGTGTTCTTTTCCGGCACTCTCTCGCCGATAGATTATTTCCGCGACCTGCTGGGAGGGATGCCGGAGGACGAGTCGGCTGTTTTTGATTCGCCCTTCAAATCGGATCAAATGCACCTGCGGATCCTCGCGGCTGACATCACCTACAAGGGCCGTGTGGCCTCGCTTGATCGAGTTGCAGCCGCCGTGGCGGAGCATGTGCAAAGCAAGCCCGGCAACCACTTGGTTTTCTGTCCATCGATGTCTTATCTTGGCGATCTCTCTGCGAAGCTTGAGGCTCTCCAGCCAACGGAGAATCTCATGTGCCAGACCTCCGGGATGTCCGATGCCGACAGGAGCGCATTTCTCGAGGCCTTCCAACCAGGGGCGCCCAGAACCGCGCTTGCCGTCCTGGGCGGCATCTTTTCGGAGGGCATCGACTTGCCGGGGGAGAGACTTGTGGGCGTCACCGTGATTGGCACCGGGCTGCCTCGCCTTTCCCTCGAGCGTGACATCCTGCAAGGTCACTTTGAAAAGACGAAAGGCTCCGGATTTGACTACGCCTACCGGTTTCCCGGCATGCAACGCGTTCTGCAAGCCGCAGGCAGACTCATCCGCACGGAAACAGACACCGGGTCGGCCTTGCTGATCGACCAGCGCTTTCTTGAGCCGCGCCATGCCATTTTATTTCCCTCCTGGTGGGAAGTTTCCGGAATCATCAAACCCTGAGCGCCGGTATTTCACTCTCCCCGGGCGGCTCACTTTCAGGATTTTTAGCATATTCCGCCGTTTGATCAAAAGTGATCAACTCCATGCGACCATCGAAGTGCTCGACCATGGCGGTGCAGCTTTCGACCCAGTCGCCGCAGTTGTAGTATGTTATTCCATCGATCTGGCGAATGGAGGCCGTGTGAATGTGGCCACAAAGCACGCCGTCCACCTTGAAATCCTTTGCATAGCGAACGATGGACTCCTCGAATTTTCCAATGAAGCTGACCACATTTTTCACCCCTGCTTTCACATATGCGCTGAGTGACCAGTGACCGAGACCGGCGAGGTGGCGGAACAAATTGACGATTCCGTTGCACCTCATGAGGAGGACATACCCGATGTCTCCCAAGTGCGCGAGCCACCCCATGTTCTGAACAACTGTGTCCAGCTCGTGCCCGTGCATGATAAGCAAGCGGCGCCCATCTGCCGTTTCGTGAATCGCGTTTTTCTGAAGGGTTACGCTGGCGTAGTGTCCGTGGAAAGCAGAGAGGAATTCATCGTGGTTGCCGATGATGTAAATGATCTCCGTCCCCTTCCTGCCTTTGCGCAAAATTTTCTGGATGATATCATTATGCTCTTGCGGCCAATAAATACCACGACGCAGGGCCCATATGTCGATGAGATCTCCGACAAGATAAAGAGTTTCGAATTCCACATCCCTCAAAAATGTGAGCAGGGAGGTTGCTTTGCTTCCTCGGGTTCCAAGGTGAACATCGGAAATCCAGCCAGTGCGGAAGCGGGTCGTCATGCCAGAGGGCATTAATCGCTTTAAAAGCGGTTGCACGAAAAACACGGAATTGTGACTTTTTCGTAACAATTCTACAGATCTACAGATGTTGCCAAATTTTTGGAGCTTGCGCCAAATGGCAGGACTGACATTGACTTTGGCGCAGATGAGTCTCAATTTTCCTGTGCATCTTCTTCATGTCTAAAAACCCTCCTCCATTGGGTTCCACCCCGACCGCGGTGAACACCGGCAAGACGAGCTTGGGAACCAAAGTCTCCGCTCCGCCGTCTTCGAGCCTGACCTCGAAAATCGAACAGGCGTGGGATGTTTTGCCTGGAATCCTTTGGAAATTGTCCGCAGAGGGTGTCGTGCTGGATGTGAATCAAGCCGCTCTCGACTTTTCAGGCTACTCGAAAGCGGAGTTTGCAGGGCATTTGCTTGATGAGTTTTTTCTCGATGGATTCACATTCGAAAAATTGGCCAGATCCCTCCTTCACTCCGGCAAGGCCCATGGATTATCTGCCTGCCTGCGGTGTTTGGATGGATCGACGCGTGATATTTCCATCGAGGCATCCTCAGCGGACGGGGGCACGATCGTCTACTGCGCAGTCAGCGACCGCTCGGTGGAGCGCCGCACGGAGGATCACGCTCGCGCTCAAGCCGCATTTTTTGAAAAGACTCGCGAGATTGCCTTTACACAGTCCTTGGAGGGAATCGTAACCAGTTGGAGTATTGGCGCCGAACGCTTCTATGGGTTCAAGGCCAGCGAGGTTCTGGGCATGCAGCTTCCTGAGAACATATTGCTGCCACCCGAAGCTAAGGCGAAGGCAATGGCCGAAGTCTTTAAAAACGGAGAGTGGTCAGGACAGGTTCGCATTTATTTCAGTGGGGCAAGGGAAGCCGAAGTCCTGATGCGTTGGGTTTTGCTCAAATCCAAGAATGGGGCACCGGAGTCCATCCTTGTCCTCGGGGAGGATATGGATGAGGTGCGACAGACGAATGAGGATAGGCTTCGTGCCCATCGGCATGAGTGTGTGGGGACGCTGGCGGGCGGCATAGCCCATGATCTGAACAATGTTCTACAGCCCATCTCAATGTTCCTCGATCTCCTGCGACGCCGGTTACCAGACGTCGAAAGCCTGGAGATGCTCGATGCCGTCGAGTCCAATCTGCGACGGGCCACGGATTTGGTGCGGCAGATTTTAACTTTTTCTAGTGGAGCCCGCACCGAACAGGTTGAGGTGAATATTCCCGAGCTTATTAACGAGGTGTCGAATTTCATACGCCCCACTTTTCCTAAAACGATTCAACTTCAAGTTTCCGTCTCGAAACAAATCCATGTGGTCTTAGGAAACGAAACGCAACTCGAGCAGGTGCTCATGAACTTTTGCGTGAACGCGAGGGATGCCATGCCCAATGGTGGAAGCCTACAACTCGATGCATCGAATTTCCGTGTTGATGACGCCTTCATACGACTTCACGCACAGGCCATTGCGGGAGAATTCGTGCGAATCACCGTGCGCGATACAGGGCATGGAGTCCCCAGATCACTCCGCAAAAAAATCTTCGAGCCTTTCTTCACCACAAAAAGCCCGGACATAGGCACCGGCCTTGGCCTTGCCACGGCCATCAGTATCATTCGAAACCACGGTGGCTTTCTCACTTTGGATACAGAGGAGGGCTGCGGCTCCTCCTTCCATACCTTCCTGCCCTCTGCGGTCTCGAAGGCGAGGCCCAAACCGATCTCGCCTGTTCCTGACGCCGCGCAGCCAACTGGACACGGGGAGGCCATCATGATCGTCGACGACGAAGCCACAGTCCTCAAGGTCATGACCCGCTCACTGGAAAAATCCGGATATCGGGTAATCTCGGCCGGCGATGGCGAAGAGGCGCATGCGCTCTACGCTCGGCATCATAAGGATATCCGCCTCGTCATCACCGATCTGGCAATGCCAGGGATGGATGGACCCTCTCTGATAGTGGCCTTAAGAAAAATCAATCCAACCGTGAAGGTGATCTGCACCAGCGGACTTGGATCATACACCGAAAAAGAATCCCTGACCGATCTAGGAGTTCTTGCTATTCTCTCAAAGCCATGCAATTCAAGGACTGTCCTGCAAGCTATTCAAGATGCATTGACACTCCCGATACCCCCTGCCTGATCCCGCATGCCCGACGATAAATCTAAACAATTCAACCCCGCTTCGATTCGCGTCCTCTTTCTTTCGTGTTTCGTTACGCTGCTATTGTTAGAGGTCGCCTTGGCACTCATCGGGGTGCGGTATCATAAAATCCAAAACGATATCCTCAAAGATCAAGCCGTGCTTTTGAGATCTCGGGAAATCTTGAGCGATACGCTGAGGGATTCCGAAAGGGCATGGAAATCTCTCACAACTGTCGGCGAAAACTCGCAGCAGTCACAATCACTGCCTGCGAACTCAGGCCAAGCCATCGAGGTCATCGCCAAGCTGCAGACGATCGCTCGGCCATCGCTGGCTTTTCCCAGCATGGATTTGGATCGTCTCGAAGGCACACTTGCGAACAACTCGAAGCTACTCTCAGCACCAGCACCGCATGGTTCCGATCAAAATAGTTTGATGGAAAAAACGCTTTCAAGCCTTTCCTCATTCGTTGCTGCGATTGATATCCGTCTTTTTAGTGCCATGCAGGATCTCCGGCGAGATGTGGAATTCCTACAAATGCTCACATGGGGAATTCTCCCCGTGCTGATGCTGAGCACCATAGTCTTCGGATTTCTCCTGCAGGCGCGCGTTATGCAACCTCTCCAGCACCTGAAAAAACAATCCCGTAAGCTCACGGATAGCATCGTAACCCTGCAAAAAGAATTGCGCGTGTTCGAGGCCGAGAAAAAAGCCTCAACGCAAGTCACCACAGCGCCACTCACAGCGCCACCCACAGCGCCACTCGACACCACAACAGGCATGAATGATCCCGTGACCGAGCAGGTCTAATTCTCGCTGTCAGTGTCATTTCTGAATCCAGTCTACGCAGCGATCACCATTCTTCTGGAAGTCGCAGGCGTCTTTTTGGCCATGCGGGCCATCCTCATCGCCAGAACCCCACAATCTGCGATTGCGTGGGCGGGTGTGCTTGTCGTATTGCCGATCATCGGCATCCCTTTGTTCCTCGTTTTTGGCCAGTCGCGGTTCTCCGGCTATGAATTGGCGGTGACATCCACAGGAACTCTTCGCACGGCGTTGCAGGGCATTGCAGGGCACTTGGACGGCTACAAGACAGCCTTCAAGGATCGTTTCAACGAGCCCGCCCGCATGGCCGAAAACCTCTCAGGCCTCCCGGCCACCGGCTCAAACCAAGTGGAACTCCTCATCGACGGGACCGCCACTTTTGATGCCATTTTCCGCTCGATCGACGAGGCAACGGAATCCATATGGGTGCAGTTTTTTATTATCCACGATGACCGAATTGGCCGCAGACTCTCTGAAAAACTAATATCTGCCGCCCGAAGAGGGGTAAGCTGCCGCGTTCTCTACGACCAAGTGGGATCCAAAAGCCTTCCCACCTCGTGGTTGGAAAACCTGCGTCGGCAAGGAATCCTGGTCCACGCCTTCGTGACCAACCGCCAATTCGGACGCAGCTTCCAAATCAACTTCCGCAACCACCGCAAACTCGTCATCACTGACTCCCGCGTCGCTTTTCTCGGCGGCCTGAATGTCGGTGACGAATACATGGGCTGGAGCAAGAAGTTTGGCCCATGGCGCGACACCCACCTCCGCATTGAGGGGCCAGCCGTGGCCGGGTTCCAACTCTCGTTTTTGGAGGATTGGAATTACACGACAGGAGAGATGCTTGAGCTCCGCCTCCCCTCTCCCTCGATCTCCCATGGCGGAAAGGCAACCGTGTTTCCCGTAGCCTCCGGCCCAGCGGAAAATTGGAGCATTTGCCCGGCCGTCTACCTCTCGGCCATCCACTGCGCCACCCGTCGCCTTTGGATTGCGAGCCCGTATTTTGTTCCATCAAGCCCCCTCCTTTACGCCATCTGCCATGCGGCCATTCGCGGAGTGGATGTGCGAATCATCCTGCCTCGTATGGCCGACCACCTCCTGCCGTGGCTCTCCTCGTTCACATACTACCCGAAGCTGCGAGAGGCAGGGGTGAAACTTTGGCGCTACCAGCCCGGTTTCATGCACCAGAAAGTCATGCTTACCGACGACGACTTCACGCTTCTGGGCTCGATCAATTTTGACTACCGATCGTTTATGCTCAACTTTGAGCTGTCAGCGGCCGTTCAGGACGAAAAGTTCGCAGCTGATGTGGAAGCCATGTTTCTTGCGGATTTCGACCAGAGCAAACCCGAGAACCTGCGTGCATTCGAGGATGGATCCCTTCTCTTCAGGCTCAAGTGCCGAGCTGCTGCGCTCATGAGCCCAGAGCAGTGATACCTGCAAAAAACGGGTTACAACGCTTTTGCTCCCCAACAGTCGTAAGCGGGCCGTGGCCTGGGCAGATGATTGTCTCCCCGGGGAGCGTGAGCACCTGCTCCCGATTATTCCTCAGAGCATCCGAGTAGGACACCCTGCCGCCTCCCATCGAACCCGCGAAAATCGAGTCGCCCACGATCGCAATGGGCTTGGCGAGACCCTTGATAAAATAAGTGACCCCACCCGCCGAATGACCGCAGGTGAGGCGGGTTTCCACCTCGAGACGGCCTATTTGAAATACCCGCCCTGGGCTGAAGGAATGCGCTCCGTCCAGCGGTTCCCTCTCGCAGACCCAGGCCTGTGCTCGGGTCTTTTCAAGAAGCCGGTCTAAATCGAAAACATGGTCCGTGTGAATGTGCGTGATGAAAATCTGCGTGATTCGCAGGCCTTGCGAGACGGCAAAATCCAGCATGGGCTGGCCATCGGCGCCGGTGTCAAAGAGGGCGGCTTCTTTGCTTGAGGGATCCCAGACAAGGAAGGCGTTCACCGTCATGTCATGAAAGACCGAGTTGAAGCACGCCAGACCCTCGATATCAGGGATCGGCGCAGGGCGGTATCGCTCTTGCGCCATCACGAGCAGGGGAGCGACTCCGAGTTCCAGTGCCTCCCCGACTTTGGCCAAGGCCAACTCATCGAGAATCCCGCTCTTCAGAGCCCGAAAAGCAGGCATGTCAATCCCTGCGCGCTTGATCACCTCGGCATCCCCAAAGGAAAGTCCAGACTGGGCCTTGGCAAGGACATCACTCAACTGATCTTCGAGCGGGATGATTTGTGGCATCGATTGTTTCCGATTATTAGGGCTCCCAGAGCCCACACATTGCAAAACTGGCGTCGCTACAGCGAGGGTGCTGACTTCACCTTCGCATCCCAACGGGTCAAGAGATGCAAAACAAGGTTCGTGCCAAACTTGTAGCTGACATCCAGGGACTCCTTGCTGATATTTCGGATGTAGAGACCTATAATAGAGCTTCGCGGATTCCAAATGTTTTGGTTGAGAGCGACATACTGATTCAGCTCATTTTTGCGGCCATCGATATTGCCGTCTGGCAGAAGTCCTACCTGCCACATATCACCATAGTCATTTGCTGTGTAGAGGATGGCAACCTCTCCGTAAATCTTCAGGGCATAGACAGGCTCTTTGTAGAAATTGATACCCGGCGGCACAGTGACAATCTCAGGAAAGTAAGCTTGGCGGGCGTCGAAAAGCGGGTGGTTTTTAGGCAACTCCTCCCAGTCTTTGTCCTTGTCGGGAATGACGCGCTTCATCTCGCGACGGAATGCCAGATCGAAACGGGAATTGCGGCCCGGAACGGAACTGTCGCCCCAAATAGCCCCGCCGAGCCTCACGTATTTACGGAGATTTTCAACCTCGGGTTCTGTAAGGCGGAAATCCTTCGAGCCGGTCATAAAAATGAAGGGCGGCTTCACTGCAAAAAGCTCCTGCGAATCAAGTTTGATTGCTTTGACCTTGTCGTAGTTGGTCTTAACCTTGTTTTTCGAGCGAGTGCTCATGTAGGCAAGGAGGTTCGGAAGGCTTCCGTTGTTAATCACAGTTTTGTCACTTCCCACGGTGCTGATGGTTGAGTTCCACCCTGAATTGGCTGCGCCGTATTGGCCGATGTAGGCGACAAACTCAAATTCCCTGCTGCGTGTGCCACTGCCACTACCGGTTCCCTTGCCCCATCCCGTCGTGAACGCTTTAATGGCCGAGGCGTCAGCCTTCGACATCGTAACGCCGGGTCCTGCCGAAGGGGCCATAGGCTTAGGCGCCGACATAGTTGTGGGTGCCGTGGGCGCGGGGGGAGCCATCACCATTTGCGACATATTAAAATTCATCGGAGATGTCGCTGTGGTCGTGATCGCGTTCACAGCAGATGTGTTTGTGGGAGTCGCCATCACAGAAATATCCTGAGTCGGCGGCATGACTTGAGTTTGCTGCGGAGGCGCAGCTACTTCCTCTGCGCTTCCCACAAACCCCTCGCCACCACCCTCGAAGTCCGGCGGCTCTTGCACAGCTTGAAAGAGCACTGTTCCACCGAAAATCGACACGAAGATCACATGAATCAACAGCGAGATCGTAAAGTCTCGGGAATTTTTGAGTTTTGTTATAAACCGATCAAGAGGGGACTGACTGTCTTCTGACATGAGACGGAAATTGCCGCATGATGTGCCTTGGTGCAATCACATTTTGGGTCGGTAAATCAGAAGTCTCAGACCATTGAGGCAAACAAGCACTGTGCTGCCCTCGTGGCCGACCACCCCCATCGGCAACGGAAGATTGATCCCGAATGCAGCAATCAATAACACAACAATCACTGAGCCTGCGAAAGTGAGATTTTGCCAAAGCACGCGCTTGGCTTGGCGCGCGGTCGCCAGAAGGATTGGAATATTTTCCAACTTGTCGCCCATGAGCACGACATCCGCCGTCTCCATAGCGATATCGGTGCCCGCCGCCCCCATGGCCACGCCGATGTCCGATGTAGCAAGCGCGGGAGCATCGTTCACTCCATCACCAACCATCATGACGCACCCCGCCTTTTTCAGCGTGCGGATGGCGGCGACTTTCCCCTCGGGGAGCAACTCGGCGAGAACCTCATCCACCCCTGCCTCTTCAGCAATCGCAGCCGCAACGGCCTTCTGATCCCCCGTAAGCATCACGATTTTTTTGACTCCCAGCGCACGCAGGCTTGCGACAATTTTCAACGCCTCAGGCCGGAGAGTGTCGGCGAGGGCGAGAACGGCAAGGGCCGTCAGCGAATCTCCATCACGCACGCCAGTCCACACACAGGTTTTTCCCTTTGCAGCGAGAGGAGCGGCATGCGCCGCAATAAGATCCATCCCAACGGCCCCGAGCTCCTGGAAAAGTCTCTCGCTCCCGACCACCAGACGGCGACCGCCAATGATCGCCTCGGCACCCTTTCCTGCAGTGGCTTGGAAATCTCGCGCCTCAGGGAGCTTGATGCCACGGGCTTGGGCGGTCTTTACGATCGCACGCGCCAGAGGGTGCTCGGACTTGTCCTCCAGTGCAGCCGTCTGGGTGAGCAGATCCTCCAACTCCGCAGAAAGCGGGGTGTCGAGCTTGTGAAGTCCACTGGCATTGACGATCTCGGTGACAACAGGTTTTCCCGCTGTGAGGGTGCCGGTTTTATCGAACGCCACGATATCGATTTGCGCGGTCCGCTCGAGGTGCATACCGCCTTTGATCAGGATGCCACGCCGCGCCGCGCCACCGATCGCTGAGAGCACGGTCGCGGGTGTGCTGATAACCAGTGCACAGGGCGAGGCCACCACCATCACTGTCATAGCTCGATAAAACGCATCCGAGAATTTCTCGCCCATGAAAAAAAAGGGAACGGCAAAAACCAACACGGTGAAGGCAATCACCCCGGTGGCATAGTATTGCTCGGCCTGCTCGAGGAACCTCTGAGTGCCGGATTTCTCGGCCTGCGCCTCTTCCACAAGCTTGACCATCCGCGCAAGCGTGGAATCTTCCGCACGCTTGGCCACAGAAAATTCCAAGCCGCCGCTTTGGTTAAGCGTCCCAGCAAAGACCGGATTGCCGACCGCTTTTGTCACCGGCATAGACTCGCCCGTGAGGCTGGATTCATCGACATGGCTTGAACCTTCCACCACCATTCCATCCACCGGCACATGCTCTCCGGGGCGCAGCACCACCACATCGCCGATGTTTAGCTCCTCCACCCGCACCAACTCGGTGCCACCATCGCGCTTCACCAGCGCCTTGTCGGGCCGGAGCTTCAGCAGCGAGTGGATCGCCCTCTGGGTGCGCTCGAGAGCATAACTCTGGAGGACATTTGAAAAGGCAAAGAGAAACAAAAGCAACGCTCCCTCGAAGGGTTGGCCTACGATGCCCGCACCGATTGCGGCCAGCACCATGAGCACATCCACATCCAGCACACCACCACGCAGCGAAGCAATCGCCGAGCGCACGCCCTGCTGCCCACAGAAGATGTAGGCTCCCGCATAAAGCGAGAGAGTCGCCACCGCAGCATTGCCCAAGGATTTCTCGCAGATGAACGAAGCGATCAAAAAAACAAAGCCCAGCGCGGCAGAGATTTCTTCGTTGAGTGAGCCCGACCTGATGCGGCTCCAGAGACCCTGCTCGGCATCCTCCAGAGGCTCGTAGGGACGCACCTCCGCACCCAGACCGCGCAGCGCAGCCATCACGCTCTGCTCGTCCGCAAGCTTTTCATCGAATGTGAGGCACAGAATTTTCCCGATGTAGGTTGCCGTCGCCTTGCGCACGCCAGGGATTTTTTTCGCCTTGTTTTCCAAGCGGATCGCACAAGCCTCGCAGGCACTGCCATCCAAACGCATCGTCCGCTTTTGAAGTGACACATCCGGCACATGACTCCCCGCGATCTGCCTCAAGTCCTCCTCGCTCAAAGCCGTGGGATCGTATTCGATCTCAAATGCCGACTTGCCCGGAACCGGTTGAACACTCAGCACGCCCTTGTGATCCGCGATCGATCGCGTCATTTCCTTGAGCGACTTTTGAGTTTCAGGCTCCAATCTCATAAGTAGCCCAAACTACCTGCCGTCCTGAAAAAGCACACATCAAAAAAGCCCGACAAAAAGATCACGCTACCACTTGCCTTTTCACAAACCGAATCTATGTTGAAAAGCGTTAGGGGGCGTAAAGGTTTCGACTTTGAGTGTGAAGCCCGGCTCGCATGTCGAGGATGATTCGTTGGCCTCGTAAAAAATCGGATCAAACAAATAAATGCAGATTACGAAGATCTCGCTCTCGCGGCCTAATTGAGCCACGACGCATTCCGGCTGACGCCTGCTGGTCCGGAATGCGACGACAGCAGGCTGGCTTGGGATGGAGCGACCGCTACCCCAAGTGAATCGATTTCGTGGACGCTCTGGAGAGGGATGCGTGACGATTCGCCCGCCCACTCCGAGATCAAAGATCGTCTAAACATGTAGAAGGTTGTGTAGATCATTTTAAGGACACGGGTTCGACTCCCGTCGCCTCCAGCCTTCGCTCGCAGCGCAGCAAGAGCGAAGGCTGTCACGCCGGAGTCGGCGACAGCCGCGTAGGCGGACCCACCCGCCGCTGCGAGACTACGGCTTGGCAAGCCAGCCTTTTGAAATCCACGCATGTTTCACT
>Ga0247834_1005579_pt1 | contig 14783 bp, 12 predicted proteins | sample LaCruzMarch2015__8_FD_187118 | JGI IMG/M metagenome (GOLD analysis project Ga0247834, IMG submission 187118) | Freshwater microbial communities from meromictic Lake La Cruz, Castile-La Mancha, Spain - LaCruzMarch2015_12m | ecosystem: Environmental > Aquatic > Freshwater > Lake | place: Spain... | reverse complement strand
AGGATCATACTCGATTAATATTATCTTTAAGAGCCTTTTTATTTTTAAACCAAATTATTAGATAATCTAGTTGATATAAAATGGGTCGAGCATCTAAAAAGTAAAAAGTTCCATCATCCGAAGAGGAACAATAAATCGATGTAGATGATGAGGATTTCTCTGAAGAGGACGAAGACGAAATGCTTGAAGGTATTCCTGAAGATGAGATTGATTAGAATTAAAAAAATCAATAGCTACTTGCCTTCATTAGAGGAAAAGCAGAAGAGTCAAGATAAGGATAACAACTTGCTTGGAATGCTCTCCACTCCCTCAAAAAGAATGAGGCTAGCCTTACCTAAAAAATGCTTGAAGAAATCGAAGCTATCAAGGATAAATATGAATTGTTGAAGCAGCCAATTTATAAACAAATCTCTGATGTTGCTCTTGGAATCAAAGTAGATAACTAACTATACCTATTAGACGGAGAGCCTGCTAAAATTGATCTGAAAAAGGTTGGTCCCACTGCTGTTCCAAACTTTTGGATTGATATCTTAACAAAAAGTCCTATTTTGAGTGCATAAAATGACATGTTTTCCTTACAAAATTTAAAAGAATTCAAATGCTAGCTTTTAGATCCATTAACTAATCATATCAATGTCCTCTTCAAATTTTCTTCATAAAATGACTACTTTTCTAATACATAGCTTTAGGTTTAAATCAAGCACAATGCTGATGCTAATTAACCCGAAAGAACTGTGAAAACCTAAATAAGCTATAAGAAAAATAAAGATGACTTATCAATATTTACCATTCTGTTCGATTCTACATCCAACATCCATTAAGCTTATAATATCGTCTCAAAGCTTTATGACATCTATTCTCACGCTCTTGAAGCATACTTTGAGGTTGATTCAGATTAAGAAGATGAAAACGAAGAAGGCGAGGGATAAGAAGATGAAGATGATGACTAAAGTGAATAAGTAGAGGCTGTTCAAAAACCGAAGAAAAAAACTAAAACTTAGCCTAAAAAGGAAATCGAAAAGCCTGAATGCAAACAACAATGATTGTCAATATTTTATGAAATTTGATTTGCTTACTAATAATAAATTGGTAAAATAAGATGGATAACCGATTCCAGGGGCCTAACAGTGTCGAAAACGGAGGAATGTTCACGAGGGAACGCATCGAGCAGCTGACATCGTAGCTTTGAGTACACGCAGACAGATGGCGTCCCTCTACGGGAACGGGGGCGAGCTGAGGCCGCAGGACCTCGCGCGCTGCATGATGGACACGTACCGCGCCATGAACAAACACTACATTCCCACCGGCTACGAACTCTCCTCCTTCGCCAAGTACCCCAACGACCACGCAGAGTCTTCGACCGCAGCCGCAGAGGCGTCATCACCGCCGAGGACATCCGCGACACTGCGACGCGTCTCTTCCTCATCAACACTCCTCCCCAAAACCCTTCCATGCGCTGATTTGCACCACTTTGCCTTCCCAATAAATTATACCTCAATAAAGATACAATAGTAGAATAAAATCAATAAATCAGTCCGATTTGTGGGTTTTTAGCTTCAAACCCCTACAAAATTGCTGAAGAAATACGAGTTTAATTTAGATATATCTTTCTTAACGATTGATAAGACAATATTTTTTGAATGTATGCTAATACTTCCTCCTCCAACAATTTACAATGAGAAAGTCTTAAAACCTAAAATTTTTCACAAGCTAAAGATACAGACAAGGTTTTGATTCCTTTGGCTGTAATATCAGTGTTTCTTAGCTAAAGATTTTTAAGATTTATTAAATATTTCGAAAAAGCAATATGACTTAATCCTTTGTCAGTGATTATATTATTTTTCTCTTTTATACTATTGTTGAGGACTAAAGTTTCAATGGGTATACTATTTTAGCTTTCACTTAACTCATCTAATCCAATGTCACCAATTAAGCAATCCTCTAGGAAGAATGCTTTCAATTTGTTACAGTACTTTGAAAGACTAAAAGAGTACAATGTTTTATTTGTTATTCTCTTCCAGCTCATATTCAAATTGAGACTTGTGAGTTCAGAGCAATTTTACCCTTTCAAAAAATAGCTTATGCCTTCATCATCAACAGATGTAGCGTGTAGATCTAATGATTTCAATTTTTTAACGAAAGGAGATTCAGACAATATGATGATTCCTTCGCTTGAGATGTCAGAATTACCGTATAAGATTAGTTATTACAGTTTATTCATCCAGTTGCATTTTGAAATCAGTACAAGAGAGTCATCGGTAATTTGATTATCTGCGATGTTTAAGATTTTTAATTCTTGGAAAATTGGTGTATCACAAATAATCTAAATAGCTGCATCTGTGACAAAGCTGAAATTTTTGGATAAGTCCAGTTAAATCAACAGAAGATTATTTGTTACAGTTTTAAATAGTTTAAATGAATCATCTTTGATATTAGAATTTTTGAAGCTGAGGACTTTGGCCTTATAAATATTTTTGTTGTAAATTGCGTCTTTGAATTATGAATCATCGATTATTTTCATCTTTTATGAGCTATTTATTGAGTTTTCTTTGATCGGGGGACGATAGTAGCTAATCATTACTTTAATATTTTAAAAATTAAGAATTGGTCTTATACATAATCACTAAAAGACCACAATCGGATTGCCTGGAGTAACATTTGATAAGGTTTATTTCCAAGTCTTGTTTTCTCTTTCAGGAGCATTGCTTACTTCCACAAACTAGATAGATACAAATTTACTGTGAGTTCAACGGGGAATTATTTCTTTATGTTTGAAGAGAAACTACTTAAGATTTTTAATTCACTGAAAGGAAGAACTTATTATAATACTTCCTGACCAACTGTCTTATATTATTTTTCAACAAAACCTGCAAATTTCAAAGCTTTTGTTTTTTCCTATTTATTGTCGATTTTGACTTCGTTTCTCCAATCTGCACGAATCTAGTCCTCAATGATGAGTGATTTTAATAATCTTAGCATATCTATTTGGTAAGGCTGGAAATTATCTCGGTAGATAATCAGACCCTTTGTAATCTTTGGAGCTTATCCTTTCTTGGGCTTGGAAGCCTTGGTAAAAGATTCTCTTGCAACTGCCATAAATTTATTGAAGTATTTATGAGATCTAATCACACCATAGTTTATCTCGATTCTTGGTTTAGGGAAAGAGCAGTTGCCCAATAAGGAAGGATAATCCTTATAGTTGCTTGCAAAAGGTAAGAAGTAATCAATATAGGAAACTTCACAGAAATGAGGACAGATTGCGTAGAGGAACAGTAATTGAAGGTAAATATATCTCTATATTAAATCTTTGCGAGGTTTATGTGAGTCACAATTCAACAGATATAAGTCCTTGATACTGGTAAAATCGTGAAGACCGAATTTTATAACATCTCTATAAACCATTTATTCATAAGCTTTTTTGACTTTGTTGATTTGGTCTTCAACTTAGTTTTCGAAAATAGCATCAAAATGTTGAACATCTTGGTTTTCAGAAGGACCGTTTCTATAGTCAGCTTTATGCTATAAGGCTTTGGCAAAGAACATTTCAAGAGTAGAGAGTTGCATAATTCCGGAATTTCCATTTTATTTGGTAAAGTTGGCGTCATTAATCGAATCACCAGCTTGGGCACAGGCCATACGAGCAGAATCAGCACCATATTATTAAATGGCTTGCTCAAGAGTAATAAAGTTTCCTAAAGATTTTGCCATTTTCACACCCTAGACATTAATATATCCATTGCAATAGTATCCTCGAGGCCAGAACTTTTCATCTTCCCAAATAGCTGCATGGTTGAACAATGCCATTGTCAAATGATTTTTAATCAAATCTTTGGCAGAGCAACGTAGATCCAATGGATACCAATATAAGAAAGACTCCCTTAATTTATCCAATTTATATTGGGGAACTTTACCACTTTTGTACTAATGTCCAAGGAGAACAAAGCTCCAAAAATCATTTGTTAATTATTCAGGTTTGATTCCGAGGATACCAGGTGTTGATCCAGTAATATTACCTTGGAGTAGATGGGCAACTGTATAATAGGCAAAGTAAATAGTACTGTCGGACAAAGATTCAATCAAATATTACTCGTCAAAAGGAAGCTTAGTACCGAGTCCAAAAGATCTTGAACAACCCCATTATTTGAGCCAACCAATGGTGTAAACAAGGTCGTTATGAAGAGTTTAGCTGTTAGTCTTGAAGTTATTTTGGACATGATTCAGAACTCTTTTTTTCCAATTTTCATCAGCATAATTAAGATACCATTGATTGCAATAGCTGACAACACAATTATCACCAGATCTTGAAACAACTGTTCCTCCAGGTTCATAGTAAACGAGTGCTTCTCCTCGATCGATCAACTCTTTTCTAACTAGTCCTTTAGCATCTGAGACTTTGACACCTGTATGAGTACCAATAATCATAATTCCTTCGAAAAATCCTTTCTTGTATGATTCCTCCTTAGCCTTTTAGAGAAGCTCTTTATCATTTTGACTTTTAATTTTCATTTGCTCACACAAAGTTACTGCAGTTAATTTACCATGAACAGTTTCTATCAAAGGAATAGGCTCTAAATTTACCATTTATTAAGTGACATTGTATTTTTCTCTCATCGCTTTTTTATTTCTAAGATCCAATGTTGCCATCCAATCGTCCGGAGCATCACTTGGTACACAAGTTACAACACCTGTTCCTTTTTTCATAGAAATAGTCATCATAGGGAGAACGTAGACTTTTTTATGAACTGCATTTGGTGCTGAAAGAGGTAATCCCATGAGTTCTTCTCCTTTAAAAGTATCCAAAATGCTAACAACTTAATTTTCTTTCGTTAATCCTTGATAGGCCATATTCAAAGCTGACCTTTCACTGCAGATAAATACTTCATCATTCTTCATCTCAACTGCTACATAATCTCCACTAGGAAGTAAAAAGCAACTTGTTTGTCCATACATAGTTTCAGGTCTTAGAGTAGCGGCAACTAAGAAAACATTTCTGTCTTTAAGTTTAGCTTCCATTCTCGCATTTATTTATGTTACTTTGATTTTTATTAAAGTATACTCGTCAGGAACAACACCTTCACCTTAAGATCTATCATGATCAGCACACATTTGCTTATCTTTTGGAGAATAAATTGAAGCTCTTTTTCCGTATTTAATATAACCTCTTTCTTTCAAAAGAGTAAATTGCCAACGAATGAATGAATCGTAGTAAGGATTAAGATCTGTGGTAATAAAAGATCTGCTGTGATCGATATGAACACCGAATTTTTTTATATGCTCTTGGCCTCTAGGTGGGAAATATTTAACCCAGTTATATGCATCAACGAAATCTGGGATTTGTTGTTAAGTCAAGCCAAGTTGCCTCATAATCTAGTACTGATATTTGAATTCTCTATCCTTGGGTTAAATAGGAAAAATTGGAGGATTTCCGTAAGTATCTAATTCAGACTTGAGCTTTTTTGCTGCTGCTGAGATAGGCATTCCTGAGTTATTAAATGATTACCTGTGCAGTGATAACCGAAAGGGAATAAGACATTGAATCCATTTTGACGCTTGTACCAAGCATTAAAATCGCATTTAGTCATAGAAAAGGCATGACCCAGATGTAAGGTTCCATTCATATAAGGGAAGGGGAAAGTCTGGAAGAATTTTTGTTTTTAGTTAGGTTCTGCAACGAAAAATTGGTTTCTTTCCCAAATATTTCGAGCTCGCTGCTATAACGAGATAAGCTTGTCTCTACGAGTTGTGTTTTTCATCTGTGGATCAATTAAGCTGCTAAATAATTTATGAAAATTAATTCTCGACAACATTAAATTATGGTGAATATAAAAGAAATTAATCTTACTTAAATAATAGCGAAAAATCACTATTAAAATAGCATATATCTTGTTTATGCTTTTTGTATTATTCTTTTATATTTTTAAAAACTGATCATTTTTAATATACCCTCCAAGAGATGAGATAATAAGGCTATTGATTAAGGCAATTTAATAATAATATATCAAATATTAATTGTTGAAATGTTGGACTTTTTGGTAAGAATGATGATAGTTAGAAACAAGGAGAAATTACCCTTCAAGAGATTGAAAAGAGCATCAAGGACCTACCACTTCCAGATAAGGTCAAGGCTATTGCTATCTATAAGAGATACAAAGTTATCAGAAAAATCGAAGAGGAAATGCAAGCTGCTATCAGAGAAGTTGAGAAGAAGTATCTCAAGCTTGACGAGCCAGTTTTGAACAGTGTAATATCCAACTGATTTAGGTTTCATAACTTGTAAGTGGAAAGAGAAGCATCAATCAAGAAGAACTTAAAGATTTACCTAAATATCTCAATGAGGAAGAGATCAAAGAAGCTCCTCAACACCTTGAGGCTCGCAAAATTGAGGGATATTGGTGTAAAGCTTTGAAAGGATCTGGTCTTATCAGTGAGAATCTTGGAAAAGACGATGATGCTTTACTTAACTGCATCGAAAATATTCATGTTGTTGATGAGGAAGGAAGTGACAATTTTACCATTATCTTCAACCTTAGAGAAAATGAAATCATTAAGAATAAGGAACTCACTAAAAAGTTCTACCTCCAAAACAGTGCTCCAGTTAAATCTGAGTCATCTATTATTGAATGGGTAGGAAAGAACCTTACACTTAAAGAAATTAAAAAGAAACAAAAGAACAAAAAGACTGGACAACAAAGAATCGTTACTAAGCAAGTTAAGGCTAAATCTTTCTTCAACTTCTTTAGCAATATTGATTTGAGCAATATAAATCCCAACCCTCTTGAAGCTAGTGAGGAAGAGATGAAACTTAGAGAAGAGCTTGAGCAAGATTTCGAAATCGGAGGAGTTCTTGTTGATGAAGTACTTCCCTATAGTTTGGAATATTACTTAGGAATCGAGCATGAAGGAGATGACGCTTACGGAGAAGATGGGGAAGAGTAAGAGAATAGTGATGATGAATAAGAAGGAGGAAAGAAAAAGAACAAAAAGTAGTCTAAATCAAAATCTAAATCCAAATCTAAAGGCAAAGAGAAAAAGGATGCAAAACCCGAAGAAAAGCCAGAATGCAAGCAACAATGATATATAAATTATATCTTAGTCAACCAATTAAATTAATGAATATCAATCTCTAAGGACTAAAAATAGAGTTCCTCCGATAATAATGATGGCGAAGATTGTAAGAATACATCCACATACGGATTTACACTTACTTCTCGTTTAGCAAATTGTAAAAGTTTTCCTTTATAGAAACTGAGACTGTGTTACTGTTGGCTTCTTTCTTTAAATTGTATTATTTGAAGAAAGAGAATGGTTGATAGGAATTTGTTGATTACTATGACTATTATTTACTTTTTGAGCTTTCTTTGGTGGAGGTGCAACATTATTAGGCAATCTAGGTGGTTGAACTGGCTGAGAGGGAACATAGGGAGGGGGAATATATCCAGAATTATGAGGATGCTGATTTGAGGCTATAGGTACTGGTTGAGCTGCGTAACCAGGATTATAGTTGTATGGAATGCTTTGGGGGACAGGGGCAGGTTGTGAAAAAGATACAGGTGGGGGTGGAGGAATAGGTGGAGCAATGAGTTTCTTCTTTTCTTCTTTTTGAACAAATTTTTATTATTTAAAATATTTTACTGATTAATTGAATAAAATTCCTCCTAAAATATCTCTATCACCAAGGTATCTGGTAAAATTATTTATGTGATTACATATACTGTTCCATATTTAATCACTATACTAATTGTTCAAGTTAACTGTAAAAAGTATCCCATAACTAAAGGTCATGTCAGAAACTCCATATGGATTAGGGTTTTAGTCTTCATCATCAACTTCATTTTTTTGAAAGAGATCACTCTCACGGGGTTGTTTAAAGAGAAGTCCAACATCTTTTCTGATTTTCTTCATCAATTTCCCCAAGTTGAGCTATTCATAATCATTATGGAAAAATGAGGCCGGATAAATTGGAATATTACCTGGATCAAGCTGATCAAGATATAGGAGCTCTGAATACTGTTAAGGTGTGACGTTATAAGCGATGAAAACAGTCTTGTAATCAAAGGTTTTTATCCTGTTCTTAGTTTATGAATAATATTGCTTGACCTGCTGCCAGCTATTTTTAGAACAATCATCTTTTCCATTGCATATTATAACATTAACAAGTTTCCAGTTTCGTTCTCGATGAGATTACTATATCATCTGATACAGTCCTCTGATATTTTCGAGTGAGACTTTGATGGCATCATGCAAACAAGAAGTATTACCTGTTGGCTTGATAGAATAAAGCTATCTTAAAAGCTTAGAACGTAGACATAGCTAGAATCCAAAATTAGCTAAGGAAACTTTGCTAAAGCAATGTTCTTCTTGAAAGCTTTATCTTAGGTCTTTCATCCAACAAAGAATAAATTATTAGAATTAATCTTTAAAGATAACATCATTATGCTCTTTTATTCTAAAATAACTATTAGATTTCGAAAAAATGCCAAATACCTTACCAGATTATAAATTTTCAAATAAGCAAGTTTATTTGATTTGGCAATGAATTGGAATTTTCAGATTATTATTGTTGTAATTCTATCAAATATCTGAAAAATGTCAAATAAGTAGCGCATGTTGGATCTGAACAGATAGACTTAGGATCAAACGAACCGATTGAGGATGATGAATCGAGTCGCTAATGAGACTCAAAATACGAGCAACAATATCATGCGATAGTTGGGAGATCAAAAAGAAAAGATTAATAATCAAATTGGGATGGTAAAATCTAGTATAGTTAGAGTGATGATATAAGAGAAAATATTCGGCAGGCAGACAAGAAGACGAAATAGATGCAGAGAAGAAATTTTTGTATTAAATGCGGACTTTACCTCGTTAATATCATTCTTTTTGCCGCTCTTCTAGGTTCTTTTATCTATAAACTTTCGAACAATTGATTGTCGCTATATTTATTAGCTCAGTAATATTTATGTTCAATTCATTTTTTAAGAAAGCCGAGAAGGAAAAGTAAAAGTAAAAGATAAAACAAGAACAAGCAAAGGAGTTCTTTGAAGAGAAAGCAACTTTACCTGCTAATTTTGCACAAAATGTTATGGAGCTTGAAATGCAACTGGAGTTTGTCTAAACATATAACATGGATCTTGTCAAGCAGCTTAATGAAATGTATAGAGTAATTTGTTTTTAACCGAGATAGCAATCGAGTATTACATAAATGAGGACCCTAGAAAAGCGAATCATTTCCAAAAAAAACTGACTTCTCTACTGACTAATCCATATACTCTCAATCTTATCGAAAAGGATAAGAAGCCAACCTCTTCGAAGCAATCATAAATTGATGTGGCTCAGTACTCTAAGCATTTGAGAATGTAGCTTAATAAGTTTAATACACAATCAGATGTTGTTGTTCGATCTATGATTGAAGGCAGTAACAAAAAAATCGAGAAAAGTAATCGAATGATGTCAGATAACATTTCTTCTCAGGAAGAGAGCCTAAATAGAAGGCTTCAATAAAGAAGTAGGAGTAAGAAAAAACTTGATACGACACCTCAGTGATGGTTTTAATTTTGCACTATTTCTGTTATAAAATTTATATACCTTTAACAATCTAGGCTTTCTACTTATCCTTACTTTTACAGCAGGCTTATTGAATTCTAGTGCATTAGTATTCAATATTTTGCCGAGTTTCGAGTCATATCGAATTCTGTTTAGGATTTGGTAATAAACTTGTGCGGATAGTTTAAATATTAGATGGGTAACAGCTCGAATAAGAAGGAGGTTTAAGAGAATCAGACAGAACATTAGCGTTTTGGTGTAGTAAAGCTTTCCGAAAAGCCGATTGATCCTCGTGCTGAATAAGATAGCGAGGAGACATTCTTAATGGATTTAACCAAGATGATCGAGTCAGAGAAAATTTACAAAGAGTGGGTAAAATCAATGGATCAAATCGAAGACTCATAAACAAAGGAAGTTTTGTTTCTTCCTCTCAAACATAATTTTGAAGCTGTTGGACTTTGTGGGTCCGGCGGTATTGTAAAGGTAATTAGCAACCGATTTAGTTAACCTACGATTACTATGAATTCGTGCTTAAAACCTAGATTGAGAACAGGAGTAAGCTTAAAAAGGACTTTTTAGAAACAGAAGTTTGGTATTTACTGTACAATATCGTGAGAGCTGGACAGAAATTCTAACACCTGAAGAGAAAAATTGGTAACGTTCATCCATCAAATATCCTCATTAATGAAAGTGGGCAAATAAAAATCATTAGTACATGCTCTCTTCCAGGTGAGCAGAACAACTACGATATTCTTTTGTAAGCTCAAAATGATACAAATGTCGTTGTTTATCTTGCTCCTGAGGAAATAAATAACGATCTCATACAAAAGGGAACATATCCTTCCCACGTAGAACCTTGCTTAGCTGAAGTTTTTAGTATTGGCTTAACGATTCTTTCAAGCGGTACTCTAGAGGATTGTGACACAATTTATCGAAAAAATCCTTATGACATAAAGAAGTAAAGATTAAATGCACTTCTCCGTACATTCAAAGAAAAGTACAGTGAATTTCTTTATCAAACAGTTGCTAGTATGTTATCATTCAATCCTCAAGAAAGAAAGAAATGTAGCACAATAGCATCAAGCCTTGTATAGTATGAAGCACAAATATTGGATTTGGAACCTTTCACTGTTCCGAATCAACAAAGCTATCGAGCTTCTTCTCAAAGAGTCAGTCAAGGAGTTCCAGGAGTAGTATATAGTCAACCTCAACCTCAAACTTACCAGCCTCCACATTAAATCAATATGGTCAGGCAGCCAGCCTACTATAATTATCAAAACAAGGGCCAAGTTTACCAAGTTCCTCCTCCTCCTCCCCAGGTAGGATCTGTTTATCCATATGCCCAGAGTCACCAGTTTCCTGTTTACCAACGAGCAATGTATTGACCGTTTGTTGATCCCTACACCTATATTTTAATATTATCGTTAACAGCCTGGGAAAATCCCTAATTATTATAGAGAGCTTCATTGTTATAATATTTTTAGTTAACAGCAATGAATCAAAAAGTAGTCATTATGATTGCCAAGCAAGTGCAATAATGCCAAAAGAAATTACCCTAAGGTAGGTCTTGATCGATCAAGATAGGCGTGAAAATGATACTAAATGAAGCCGATATCACAGATATACAAGCAGAAATTGAAGGACCCATTGGCACTCCTTATGAAGGAGGGCGCTTCCGCTGTAAACTCGCAGTCGAGAATGATTTTCCTAATAATCCCCCAAAAGGTAACTTTCTCGCTAATTTCAGGGTTCTTTATAACGAAGATCTTCCATCCCAACGTCTCTTAAAAAGGAGAAATTTGCGTGAACACATTGAAAAAAGACTGGGACCCTACTAATTGGTCACTTTATAACATCTTCGAGGTCGTTAAGTGCCTTTTGATTGTTCCTTTCCCAGAAAGCGCACTCAATTAGCAAGCTGGAAAACTTTTTATGGATAACTATGGATAATACTTCAAGCATGCTAAGCTGATCACGAGTCTTTATGCGACACCAAAAGAGCTAAAAACACTAGAAAACGTATTTATTCTATTATATAGAATTCTATTAAGGGCAAAGTTTAGACTAATTAAGAAGAAAAAGTCTAAGCTGTCACTGTTCCAGTTCCAGCAAAGAAATAAAACGACAACAAAAAGAAATGGATGAAGAGAATATGATCGATCAATTACAATCATTGTACTTCATTTTTCTTATTAACATGATAATATGGCTAAAATACCTAGCTAATTGCTCTTTCATTTTTTTAATTATTGATAATTGAGATAATCATACGAGTATATTATAAAGATATTGACATTTGTTATTAGTATGCAAGATATTAATCAATGTCAGTGGTTTGAAGATCTTCTCCGACCTATACCTTAACCACCTTTCTATGCAAGATCTAAAGCAAGTTGGTTTGTTTAGTCAAGTATTTACATGGTCCAAGGCAAGCGCTTCATATTTTCTATCTTTGCCAAGGAGTCTTCTTTTAATGCTTATCCTATGATCTCTGCTAAATATCGAATTTTTTTTTTATTATCTTCATGCATAAGCCCCTTGAATTCTTCTAAATTACATGCTAATTACCTATAAAAAGCTTATAATCTTATGAAAATTTATTACAGCTGAAAATTCTTCTCAAAAAGCTACCATTCATTGTCTTTTCTGAGGAATTTTTTCTGAGTGTCGAAAATGATACTTGAAAGGTATGCTAAAGCCAATTTACGTATTGCTTTCTGCGAAATATTGCTTCATAGAATGATCAAGATCTCTTGATTTGCTTGATTTTTTATTAAGTTATGTGACGTATTTAAATGCTTTTCTAATACAATATTTAACCATTTATTCCTTTGTCTTTCGAAGCTTTCTGAACTTTAGGGATAGGATCAAGAAAATTTGCTTGAGTTTTTGGTTATCATTAAGTGTTCTTTCTGCTTCTTGGCTAATGTGTTCTTGAGGCAATTTAGAATACGTAATTAAGTAGTTAATTATAGCCCTGAATTAATGGTTTTCTACTAGATTTGAGAAACCTCCTCAGTTTCGCTAGAAAGAAGAAAAGGAGGGGGCTGAATCTCCTCAGTTATTTAAGGGAAATTAGTAGAAGGTGCTTCAAGTCGAGGTGGATTTATGTTCAATTGAGACTCCTATATCTAAGATTAATCTATATCTATCTCCATTTCTGTGTGTATCAACTGATCAGATATTTATCGACTGACCTAAAAGCTTCTATCTCCCAAGGCTAGGTCTACTTCTACTGGAGGGTCCTCAAGATTGAAGCCTAGAAGGTCCATTTCATCAGCTGATTGACGCCTTGGATGGGTTGGAAAAGGGCTTAAATAGGGTGACTATTATCCATTCCTTAGCAAAGGAGAAAACAATAGATTCTCTGTAAACGCCGAACTATTATTCATGTTATACAATTATGATATGCAATACCGCAATCTGTAATTATCGCATTCTAGTATGCCTCATAAAGTTACTTGTAATCAGTGATTTCTGATTGTCCGATCAGCCTTCATAATAAAATCTCTTAGGCTTTATATAAAAACTTTATATCATTTTTATGTCTATTCAGAAACTGTTCGGGCAAATAATTTCTAAAGGGTCTTTAGTTGCTCATATTATTTTTTCTAAAGCTCCACAAGTGATTTTTCTAGCATAATTATTGGCCAACTATCATTCTATATTTACTATAATAGAAGTTTGGAAAATCCTCGAAGACCTCTTCCAAGACGCCTCTACTCACCCATTTTAATCATGATCTTCCTCACGATAATCTTCTAAATTAATACATAAGTTACAATAAAGCTGCTGTTGATCATCTTTTTCTCGAGAGAGATGATCTCCTATGTTTCTAAATTTTTTTTCATTTGTGAATATTTATTGCCTCTATTGATGATATGATCGATAATTTTAAGAATGTCTTCATTAGTAAAGTATGAGCTATCTTCATATACAGGAGGTTGGGCGATTGCTGGAAGTTGTGTCCTCTTTAATATAGCTGTTGCTTCTGTTTTTAACATCATTTAGTAATAAAAGTATTAATATCATTTTTTAGAAAAATCAATAATATTCCTCATTTTTCTCTCATCTTGTAATAACTACTTTGCATATCCATTAAGCTTACATTTACTACCCTCTTGCATTTTATTTGTCATCATCTTCATATAAGTATGTGTATAACGATTGTATTGATCCTTGGACATTTTTTACTTTACTTTCTTCAAATTTATCACTGATCCGATATCAAATTCTTCTATTTCTTCGTTTACTTTGTTCTAAAGACTAAGAAATTCATTTCTTTTAAGGTTTATTTACCTATATTTTTTCAGTTAAAGCTCCTTTTGGCAAGAATCCATGAGTTATTGAGCTTTCCAAACATTGAGTTGTCCGTGTGAAGATGCCCGAGATCTTTGAGTCAACGCTTGAGGAAAAGTTTTTTAATCTTGCCCAAGAATTTTTGAGGTAATTCCTGAGTATTTACCTAAATTATTGAGTGATTTCTTTTGTTTAGTTCTCAATTATTAAAGAACTGTATCTCTCCGATCCATAAACTCTCTCATTTCTCTATCTATATTGTTTTCTAAATTTATTTAAACATCTTCAATATTATTACTGTAGAAATCCACATTGGCGTTAAATCTTTATATCATTCTATCGATTTCCGCCTCTCCGCCCTGAAGTAATTTCGCATTAGTTATTAAAGGCGAAATTATCTTTTTCTTGTTGCTTTCATATACTTTCATTCCTTTCTCTTACTAATTCTGAACAATTTTATAACCTCTTTCTTTAAGTTTTCTTATCATCTAGGTGGTACGTTTACTATAAGATTCAACTGGACCGCTTGAAAGCAATAAAATAGGTTGTTTGTTTTGTATTACTTTTGCAGCTTATGAACGACTGCTCTTTAGCTATTTTTTTGAGGAAGTTTCAAGCTTGTGTGGTTTGACTGAATAATTTAACAGCTAATTATATATTCTCTCGAGACTTTGTTGATCTGAAGGAAGATGATTTTGGACATATTTTTGGATTGTCTAGGAGTTGCCCTTCTCAATCATTTTTGCTATTGTTCCAGACATCTTAAATTTATTAATATTTATAAAATCCAAAGTCCCACTGCATTGTATGTGTTACTTAGTAAATGTAGGAGTATTTTTTATGTTGGGTGCCCTACTCAAAGCATTGGATGAGTGTAGCGTAAATTGATGTGATTACCTCCTTTCAAGACAATTATTATTATTAAAAGCGATCCAAATACT
>Ga0247834_1005576_pt1 | contig 14787 bp, 15 predicted proteins | sample LaCruzMarch2015__8_FD_187118 | JGI IMG/M metagenome (GOLD analysis project Ga0247834, IMG submission 187118) | Freshwater microbial communities from meromictic Lake La Cruz, Castile-La Mancha, Spain - LaCruzMarch2015_12m | ecosystem: Environmental > Aquatic > Freshwater > Lake | place: Spain... | reverse complement strand
TAATTTTGTTCCATCTGCTTTAGTATAGGTTGGTCCATTTTGGATAATAATTCCATGATTTACTGCCATTTCCAAAAGTCCACTATATTTGTCTAGCCCTGTTCTGTAATTCAAATAAATTGGAACTTCCAGAAAAGGTGGTAGAAACCTGTTCTTGGTTGTCATGGCACGAAGAGTTACACCTGAATATTGTTTTGCTTCGGGAAGCATTTTATCTTCTTCGTTTTTATCATCTTGTTTTTCGTTTCTGCGAGCCAACTGAACAATGATACTGCTCATATACAAAGGACCACTTCCTCCACTTTGATTTTTAACCAAACTGGGGTACATGCTGGCAGGATCTGCATATGTATGATTGCTACAAAGAATAGTCACACCTGCTTTAGCAGCTTTATAAGTCAAAATACGCAGCATGCTCTTCAAGTTTTTGGCACGAAGACCCATATCTGCAACACTTTTATCTTTTTCAATGTCAGCTACTTCTTTTGAACCAGCAAGATTGCCAAGACTGTCCACACTTATAATGAATTTGCCTTGAGCTTTTTTCTCAATAACATTATCTAAAAATTTAGATATCTGATTTTTGGCTTCATCAACAGTATAAACAGGACAATACTTGGTTTTTTCAGGATCAAGTCCTACAGTTTTACCGCTTTCTGCATCAACACTCATTTCACTATCAAAAATAATAGGATACATTCCTTGCTTTTGAGCAAGACCTAAAATTTTGTTAATAAGAAGTGTTTTACCGGTTTGTGATTCTCCTGTAAAGACAACAATTCGTCCTTTGGGAACACCACCTTCGCGGATTTTTCCGCTAATAATAGCATTCAGAGCATAACAACCGGTATCATACCAAGTATCAACATTGCTTAGTGTATTGTCTGACAAAAAAGCAGCTTCTGGATTAATTTCATCCAAACAACCTAAAATTTTATCCAGATCGCTCATTAGTCTTCGAACAAACGGACTACTTCAGGATTAGAAGCTTGAGCAGGTGCAGTTGTGAAAATGCGTTTGTACTGCTCAATGATTCTTTCCTCAAGTTGAATGTCGGTTGTTAGAACCAACTTATCTTTAGGGAAAAGCCAAGTACCAACTGTTTCACGAACAGCAGGACTGATGAATTCCTTGAAAAACAAGGGAATCGTCTGAATGCTGAGTTGTCCAGTGGATTGGTTTGGCTGAACCATCAAAATGGCGGGGTTTTTTACTTTTAGGTTTCCGTTCTCCTCGCCAAGAACTTCGCCTATGATTGTACGTCCTACATGATCTACGAATGGTTGAATTGAATTCATATCACCATTTAACCATACAATTTAGAAATGCAACTATATTAAATAATAATATGCATCTGGAAAGCCATAAAATATTTGAAGCATATGTTCTTGCAAAAAGTGTTGAAAGAAAACCACTTAACGAAGGAATTATGGATTTTTTAAAAGGTATTCCTAAAAGACGTGAAGATAAAAGGAGATATGAGTTGTATAAAGATATGTGGACAAGATTCTGGTATCCTCGATTTGCCAGCAAGGGTGATATTAAAACCAATAAAGAAAAAGCGATAGATACCTTTAATAAATGGTTAAACAGCAGAAATTGGGCAGATGGAAATATGCAAGAAAATAAAAATAATGCTTTAGAATATTTCAAAACTAATCACGGCGCACAAAAATACGAAGATGTTGAAAAGGGTGCATTAGAAACTTTTTTATATGGTCAAACTACACTATACACACCCCCTGAAGAAAAAACCCCTGATGAACCAAAAACATCAGACGAAGGAGAAAAGGTTGAAACTAGTGTTGCATCTGATACTTCTAAAACTATCTCTTCTGCGGAATATGCAAAACTTTCTCCTGAAGAAAAAGAAAAATTTAATAATACATTTCAAAAAACTGTTGATCCTACACCAGAACCAGTAGCAACCGAGGAAGAACCCTCTGTGGATCCTGACAAATTAAAAGCAGAAATAACAAGATTAAAGAATTTAAATAAAACTTGGGCCAAATCTATTAGTAAAAAATTAGGAAGAAATATAACCAAACCTAGTCAATTAGTCATCCGAAAAAAGTAATTCAAGATTAGCGTAATTCATTTTACCGGGTTCTCGTATTTCCCAACCAACAGGTTCAAATATTTTTCTCATTGTTTCTAATACAAGCTTTTCGAATTGCTTTTCTTTATCCATGGGGAATAAATCTTTGATTTCATCCGGAAGACGATTTTTAAATGCCATAACTGAAATGGCAAATTGATTTGGTTGTTGCACATAATAATATTGAATCTTATCTCCACTTGTTATGGTTTCATGTTTTTTTATCAAAGATTGTTTTTTAAGAAAATAATTATAATAATAAGCTGCCTTAACATGCACAGGCATTCCTTTTACAGTTGACAGTTCGTTGCACAAATCAGAATACTTTTCATAATTTTTAATTCCTACCACAAATGAAAGATTGTTTTCATCTTTAGTTTGAAAATCCTCATAAATTTTTTCCAATATTATATTAGTTTGTGAAGGATCGCGTGTTTGTATCATGGTTTCAATAATTTTTTTGTTAAATTCTTTTACCTGTTTGGTCATGGTACTTCGAACTACCTCAATTCCTGTGTATTTTGTTTTATCACAAGAAACCCCTTCTTCATCAATAACATGTAATACGTATCGTTTTTTTTGTATATAAATTGCCACATCACATATGGATTCTCGTTTAAATTCTATCTTTGGTGAACTACTGTTAAGTTCCTTTTTAGCCCAAACTGTTATTTGTTCATTGATATATTTTTCTAAATTATCAATAACTTTTTCTGCATCAGAATTTAAAGTTTTATCTTTCTTTAATAATTTTATATTATTTTTTTCAAGAAGACGTTGAACTGAAACGTGACAACTATCAGTGTCCCCATAAACCATGGGAGAATTTTTTTCCAATGATTCTTTTTCTATGCCATTTTTAACAAAAAATTCTTCAATAATTTGACTACCTTTTTTAATTACACTTTGACCTGTGATTGTAATACTTCTAGCCACATCCCTATCTCTTAAAAAGAAGAAATTATTTGCAAATGCACCATAGATGCTATTCATGAGAATCTTAAGAGCATATTGTTTGTTGTTTAAAATAGATTCTCTTGTTTTTTGTTGTTTATAATCCTTTGAATTTTTTTCAGAGTTAACCAATTCTTTTTTTATTTTTTTTAATTCTTTTTTAATATCCACTCGTTTTTTATAATTTTCTTCAATAATTTGAGGAACAAGACCTGTTTCTTTTTGACTAAACAAAGTTCCTATTTTTGTTACGGCAAGATTTTCCTTTTCCATCAATACTTTAAGTTTTTCATCAGTTAACGTGTATTTTTTTCCATTTACATGGTGTAAAATTGTTTTGTCATCCAGCTTCTCAAGGTTTCCCACCTTTGTTTCCGGACTCATGTTGCATGTGCGAATCAAATTCGGATAAAGTGAATTAGCATCAAAGCTTATGACCGCATCATGAAAACCTCTTTGGGGTTCACTAACAAATGCACCTTCAATTGTAACCCCATCATCTTCTTTATGAGGAAATGTTGGTATAATTTTTTTATTTTTTTTAGCTTGAATAGCTACTGCACCTGCCACAATACTAATTGTACTCATGGCGGTTTCAAGATTTGTCAGTCCTACATGAGAAAGAGAACGAATAATATTCAAATAATGTAATTTTTCCTCCAGTTTAACCAGAAGATTAACGTCTTGAATATTATAGTCCACGAATTGTTTCCAATTTTTGTCTGCCAATGACGACAAATTGCTTTCCTCGTATTCTATTTTACTTTCTCCCAGTTCTAGTGAAGTTATTGAACCCAGAGAATAGCTTTCTCGCTGTACCGGACAAAATTTTTTATAAACATTCATGTAATCCAAATTAGCGATTCCTTCAATATAAAACTTTTCTGCTTTCTTTCCGAATTTAGTGAATATTTCTTTTGAAATAATATTATTATATGGACTTAATTTTTTTGCTTGGTCATCACCTAAAACTCTTCCTATACGATTTACAAGATAAGGAATATCAAAAACTTCACCGTTCCAGGTTGTTACAATATCTGGATAATCTTTTTGAAAAAAATCCAAAAATCTTTCCAATAAAACTATTTCCGTTTTACAATTATGATAGATTATATTGTCATGAGAATCGTATTCACCCAATCCGAAACTATGAAATTTCTCTGAAAGATTGTCATATATGGTTATCATATTGACAGGTGCTTTTGCTAGTGACGGTTCCGGAAACTCATCTGGGCTGTAAGTTTCAATATCCAGATAAAATATTTTTAAAGGATGTTTAACAAAATCTGGATTATCTATTTCTGATGAAAATTCATCAATTAAAAATTGCTGGGAACAAGTGAAATTATGATAAATTCTTTTATTTTCATCCTTTTCAGAAAAAATACGACGTTCTTTAGATGAACTAAATGTTTTTTTCTTTAATTTTGTATTGTATAATGATATTTCGTCGTGCTGACCACTTGTTTCTATATACAAATACGGATAATAGGTGCGACTTACTGTTATTCGCTCACCAGTTTCTGACCATGTGGCCAAACGAATAGCGTGATTTAAAGGATCGTATGTGGCATGCCTATACACGCAAATTATGTTAACCCATTCAACTTGTTTAGCAATACCCGGCGTTCATCCCCGTAAGGATATTTGTACAATTCAACATATTTGTTAATATTATCATCATTTTCAAGCCAACGTTTCTCTGAAGCAGATCTGGCTCGTTCACAGTGAGTCATATATTTTGATTTTTTACCTAAAACTTCATTAATTACCTTAATCATTTCGTCTCCGGTATCAAATTTGAACGGAGCATGTTCATATGTGCAAAGATTTTGACACGCAATCGGAATACCATAACAGCAAGCTTCAATATATTTCAAATCACTCTTGCTTTTATTGAAATTATTATTTTGTAATGGTGCAATCATCATATTGATTCTCAAATCATTGATTTTTCCAGGATAGTTATAAAGGTCTTGCCAAGGGTGATATTCAAATATGCCTTTTTCAACAAGATGTCTGAACATAAGTGGAAATGCACCAAAGAAAACCCACTGATATTTGTCTTTTGTATCTGCAATTGCCTGTAAAACGTGTGCAAAATCATCATTTTGTCCAACACGATTCTCCACATCAAAATGCGCACCGCTTCCAGCATATAAAATTCTTGGTTTTTTTTCACAGGTATCATAATTTTCACTAATTTTTTTAAGATTATAGTAATTACCCATCCAAAACTTTGGAGGATAGTTAGGAATGACTGTAATTTTTTTATGACCTGTCTTTTCCGCATAATAATCTTTCATGAATTTACATGTCACTGTGATTTCATCACATTCATTCATGATAGCTTGAGCTTGTTTTCGGATATTAGGATCAATAAATGCAGTTTTAAATTTGTTATAATCCGGAATATCTTCATGAAACACAAGATCGTCAATCTCATAAAGAAGACGAAAACCATTCTGTTGTCCCAACTGCTTTAAAAAATGTACAAATTTCAATTGATGTTCTGTTGCCTGCCGTTGAACACGAACTGCCTTGGTATGAATATAGTAACGAGGATCCAGACACATGACTGTTGTGCTATGCATAGTCATTTTATTATGTGCATTAAGAATCATTTCGGGCCAAATCAAACGCCAATGACCGCAACCGCTATAATCTGCAAGATAATTGATTCCTCGATCCGGCATATTTTCAGGCTGTGATGGGGTAGGAGCCATAGCCGGTTTTGGCGCTATAGTATTAGAATATTGATTTACTGCTTGAAGAAGAGGATTTGAAGCAAATGGATTGCCAGTATTAAACATAGATTTAATTAATATATTATTTTAATTTTCAAGCGCTGTTGTTACACCATTTTTCTTTTGTAAGCTTAAAGTTTTAAAATTATTTGAATAAATTGCATCTTTACGATGACTTATAATGAAAACACACTTATTGTGGGCTATTTCTTCACAAATATCAGTTATGAGTTGAACACTCTTTTTATCGAAACTACTATCAAAAATCTCGTCAAAAAGCACAAAATTAAACACTGGAAAGTTTTGTAATTCCCTCATTTCCATGAATGAAAACATGCAGGCAAGATCAACAGCCTTCTTTTCAGCACCAGAAAGATTTGCATAGCTAGCAATTTTACCCACAGAATCTGTTAAAGTATCTTCAAAATAACTATCAAAATTTATTCTTGAATTGGCATCTAATTTATTCAAATAATGGTTTATTTTACTGTTTAAAAGATTTATAATTTTTGAAATAAATACACTTTTTAATCCTTCATCACTTAATATAAATTTACTATTGTTTAAAATATATATTTTTTGATCAGATTCTGTGATCTTTTTTTCTAAATCTTGCTTTTTCTTTTGATTTTCTTCAATCAATTTGTCAAAATTCTCTGTTCTATTTGTTTCTTTTTCTATTTGTTTTTCAATATCATCAATTGAAGAATTGATTTGTTCTATGAGTTTTTTGTTTTGTTCTTTCTTGGAATTGTCTCTTTCGGATTGCTTTTCCTTTTTTTGTAAATTATCTATTATTTTTTCGGCTTCTGACTTCTTATCCAAGAATTTTTCTCTTTTGTCCTTTTCCTTTTTAATTTCATTTTCAATATTTGTTATCTGTTGAAGCATTTCTTTTTTACGATTTTCAACATGATCTTTACAGGATTCATCTATTTCCCTCAAACAAGATGGGCACGTATCAATATTCTCTTTAATTTCATTAAGATTTTTTTGAATAGAGCGTATTTCAGATTGCTTGGAAGCTATAAGTTTTTCTGTTTCGCTTATTTTCTCTTCGATGATTTTTAAAACAGATTTGGCCTGGTTTATCTTTTCAGAATGATCAACAGATAAATGCTCCATTAATGATTCAATTTCTTGGTTTAAAATATAGATTTTTTCTTTTAATACTTTTATTTTTTGTTCAAGTTCAGATATGTTTTTCTTTTTCTTATTCTCAAATTCTTCTTTTTGTTTTTTATAATCCTCCAGAATGGATTCATAGGTTTCTTTTTTGGCAGATAATCCTTCCCTTAATTTACGTTCTTCGGACAATTCAGTTTTACAAATATCAGTCATTTCAGAGAAAATGTCCAAATCCAAAATAGATTCTATATATTCCCGCTTTTCAGACTTTTTCATGTTCATGAAACAGTTGCTGGAATTTATACCCAACGATATGCAATTGTTGAATATTTTACTTGTACATCGAACAAGATTTTCTATGGTCTCATTTGTATTGGCTATGGTATCTTTTGTTTCATCAACTGTGTTCTTTATATATTTTGTTGTTGTAGGGTTAACCGTTCTGACTATTTCGTAACTATCATTTCCTATATCAAAGGTTATTTGAACCAATGTTTTACCGTTTGTGTAATAATTTGGAATCAGATCTTTTTTTATTTCCCTGATAGTTTCTCCAAATAAAGCAAAATGAATAGCATCCGCAATTGTGCTTTTTCCCACTCCGTTAGATCTTTCTGGTTTATCCAGATTCTGACCTGTAATTAAACACATTCCCTTTTCAAAATTAACTGTAATAGGTTTTTCACCTACTGATAGAAAATTTTTTATATAAACAGTTTTAAAGTTTATCGTGTGCATCAGTTACACCTTTTATAAAGATTGGAACAATATTGCAAAGTTTCTTTTTTATTTTCAATATCCATTCCATCAATGAATTGTTCCAGCATTTGCTCAAATGATATGTTTGTGTCAGTTAGAACATCATCGCTTTTCAATTCAAAATCTGTTTGTGTCAAAAGAGTAAAAGGTTTGTGTTCTTCTTGAATTTGACTTGCAAAGCTTGTGTATTTCTCAGTTGTATCTGAAACATCAAAAACAATCCGTACAATTGAATTTTTTCTTTTGGGTATTTCTTTTTTTGAATATCTTATTATCTCATGTCGGGGAGAAAATTCATTTTCAAAACTTTTTAATCCCATATTTTCTAAATCAAGAATATAAACATATTTGTTATTATTAATGTCTGCAAAATTATGTTGAAACGGATTACCAAGATATCCTGCTTTTAATTTTCCATGATTGCGAATATCACTTATATGAAAATGACCACCCAATATAAATCTTTCAGTATTTTGATATTTTTCTAAATCAACACCTTCTTCACAGAATTTGCTGTTATTCATTCGGAAATTTTTAAATTCTGCATGCGTTAATATGACATCTCCTTCAAAGTTCTCTGCTTCATTTGAATCTGTCCAGGGAACCATATTAATTTGTTTATCTTGATATTTGAATAATGTTGTATTATTAACAACATTTACATATGGATACGCTTTAAAAACATGAAGAGATGTTACGTCATTCTTTTCCTTGAAATAAATGTCATGATTTCCTGTTATTAAATAAACTTTGAAATCCGAAAATATATCCAAAACTTTTCTGGCTATATCAAGAGTCGAAACATCAATCTGATCCCGATCATGAAAGTAATCACCCAAACAAATGATTGATTCCGCACCTTCCCTTATAGCTATTTCTTTACTCCATTTTGCCCAATCTAAAGCAAGCTGATGCCATCTTGGACTATTTTGGTGAACCCCTAAATGTAAATCTGCAAAAAGAAGTGATTTTTGAGTTAAAGTTTTCAATCGTTGTCGTCATTATTGTCCGGATCTATGTAAACATGAGCACCTGTGTTAGCCGTGCCTTTAATCATTTCATCTGTATAAACCTTTTCACGATATTGTTCTAATGTTTCGTGATGCTTTTTTTCTTTTTTAATTCGATTAATAAAAGCATGGAATGCTATAGTTGTGAAATAACTGAAAGGACTATAACCAGAATCTAGATTAAACTTCTTATGTTTTAATGCAGCCATCATTTTAACAATAGCATCGCCCACCATTTCATCGCGATAACTATTTCCCGTAACATAAATTTTTCCATTTCTTCTGCAAACAAAAGTTCCATACTCAGTGGTGGGGCACCAGACAGTTCCATTGTAGGGGTGAGTTGGTAAGTTTGGTTTGCCCGCCTTTCCTATTGTTTTTGTTTTACCTACAGAAGTTACGCCTGCTCCAGGTCTTCCTCCGTGCATATCTATGTTTTCCACTCGACATGTTAATTTTGGTTTGTCGTAAATATTTGAAACAAAATATTCACTGTAACCAAATCTGGAACGATGTTTTCTTAGAATTTTGGAGGCAGTGATTCCTGCCAATGTGCAAACAATCAAAAACATGTCCATGTGCTTTTCACACTTTTGAACATAAGTTCTTAAATTTTGATTGTCATCCTTATGTCTTGTGCTGCCATCGCCATCCACCATGGTTTGAATCAACAACAGTCTTTGTGTTTGAGTCAAATTTAATATAAATTCCATGCTCATAATTCGTTTTGGTGCCAAACGAATTATCTCATTTGCATATTTTTTATTAAAATAAAACCCCAAAATCTCGGGATTGGACCAATTATAAACTTTATATTTTATTTCTAATTTATCCATGCAATTTTTTATTTTATCCGCTTTTGGTCCAATTTTTTGAAAGATAGTTATGCTGTGAGTTTTTTTACCTAGTGCAAAATGCCCTTCAGTTATGGCCCATCCCATCAATTCTACAAAAGCATTGCTATAAATTGATTTTTTTGGTTTAACATGTTTGCCCATTAAAACCAAATGGTTGTTGGTTTTCAGCAATTCAACAGGTTGCAATCCGTTTTCAATTGTCAAAAATTTATGCTTTGGTGTGACCAAAGCATCCATTGTTTTCAAAGTCAATCGATGCATTTTTCCTTTATACTTTCCAACATACAAATCCAATATTTTGGACCATGCAAATCTTTTTTCATTGATATTGTATGATAAAATAATGTCTTTTTTTGTAAGTTCAGAATATTTTAGCCAACCCCGTTGAGTTAATGCTTCTGTTTGTGTGTCCACACAATAATTTATGAAATTTGGAGCATAGCTCAGACCATTCGCAATCTTACTGACACTTTCACCCAAATATTCAGTAAAAATTTCAGAGGCATAAAATGATCGAATGCCTTCTTCAAATTCTTTTGCACTCACATAATGAATCTTTTGCTTTTTTATTTTTACTTTTTTATCTTGATCTTCAGATATGTCTGTATCTGGATTTTGATTTTTTGGTTTACGTCCTCTTTTCTTGTTCATATTATTTTATATTTTGTTTTCTTGGTTTCTATTTGTTCTCGGTTATAAATTTCAAATCTTTTTTCAAAGTGTTTTTTTCCATAATAAAGTTGGTCAGCTAAATCAATAAGCATAAGTTTTTCCTTAGTGGGATGTAATCTTAACCCACGACCTATGCTTTGCAATAGACGAATTTTTGCTTTTCCTGCGTTTGCCAAAATAATATTGTGAAGATTTTTAATATCAATACCGGTTGCGAAAATACTGCTTATGGCGATACAAACAACATTATTTTTGCTTTCCATTATTTTTCTAATTTCATTTCGAGATTCTACTTCAACGTCTCCTCGTATAAAAAACACTTTTTTATTTTCACATATTTTTTCTAAAACATTTTGAAGATCCAACCCATGTTGAATTCTATCAATCAACACCAATGTATTATTTTGTAAATTACAACTCAATTTGCTAATAATATTGTTTCTGGAAGAATTGTTTATTACAAATTCATATTCTTGACGATATCTTTTCAAATCATCTGGATCTAACCATTCTGGCTGATTTTGATAATCTAATTCAATAACTGTGCATTGAGCTTGAGTTAGATATTCTTTTAAATCTGCCGATGTTTTTTTGTAAATTACAGGACCAAATTTGCCCTCTATACACAAAACATCTTCTTTTTCATCTGGAAGGGTTCCAGTAAATCCAAAACGAATACACGCTGATAATTTGTCTAAAACTTTATTAATTTTATTACCTCTTTTATATTTGTGTGCCTCGTCAATTATGATTGCATCACAATTATCAATTTTTTCATCTCCTCTAGAATTTAAAACGCCTATATTTGCAATAATAATTTCCGCATCTCCATCAAAATCATTATCTCCTGTATATTTTTTAATGTGATTTTTTACACCAGTTTTCTTAAATTCTTCGTATACTTGTTCTACCAATCCAAGATCCGGTTCTATAACCAATATTTTTTTAGCTAAATTATTTTTTATAAGATTATGACTAATTGTTGCCATGACATATGTTTTTCCACCGCCTGTAGCAACTTCAAATATTCCTCGTCCAAATTTAAATGCTTTTTCACACATTTCTTTTTGATAGTCTCTTGGTTCATATTCTAGATATTCAATTTCATTTTTTAATCGAATAGGATTTGCTTTTTCCAAAACATCCTTTTCTACTATAATATCATCCAATCCTATTGTTTCTGTCATGTATCTATAAATGGAATAGAAAAGACCTAAATCAAATCTTCCAGATGGTGTTATAGAATAAAAACGATCTGCTACAAAATATCCTTTTCTGCGCATGTGACGTGCATTTTTGTTTTCACATGAAAAATGATTACGAACCATCCGAATATGTGGAGATTCTATCATTCCAAACTTTTTGGTTTTATCTAAAAAAATACGGTTCAATTTGATTCCAATTTAATTAATTCAACCAAATTTTTGATATCATAGCTTGCAGAACTTAAAATTTTTTCTGATTTTTCACATATTTCTAAAATCATTTCACAGTTTTTAATTTTATTGTCTATTTCTAGAATAGTTTCATGGTCACATGCAAGTTTTTCTGCAGCAGGAACAGATAATCTAACAGCTGATTCCCGATTTATTTCTTCTACAATAGCTTTAATCATGCGTTTACGTTCATTATACAAGTTTCCTATTTCCATTCTTGTTTTAATATAAATGGTAGCATATCTGTGTTTGATACTGGGAAGCATCAATTGTTTTTCTTTCAAATTAAGTTCATCAAATTGAAAAAACTGTTTGAGTTCTTCTAGTAACTTTTCTGGTTCCATTAATTATAAATACTTTGTATGGGTCTTTTTTCAAATATTTTTAGTAAAATACTAAATGAAGACAATATAGCCAGTTCTGGTGGTGTTTTCGGTGCAGGGCCAAGTATAGGAGCAATCTTTAATCCTCCTGGAACCATCTATAGCGGAGATGGATATGCACCAGGAGATGCTAGGATTCCTTTTGCTTTTGGATATTCAAAAAAAATCAAAAAAGGTAAAAGAAAAAAGAAAAAAGTTTTAATACAACGAAGAAATATTAAATGAGTGATTATGGCCATTGGATTTGTGAAAAATTTGAAGATGCAACTTTTGGTTTCATTTATTTGATCACTAATTTAAAAAATAATAGAAAATATATTGGAAAAAAACAATTGCAATTTCGTAAAAAAAGAAAACTCAAAAGCCGTAAAAATAATAAAATAACATATTCAGAAAGTGATTGGAAAACTTACACAGGAAGTTGCCGGGAACTGAATGAGGATATTGAAAAATATGGAAAAGAAAACTTTAAATTTGAAATTTTAAGGTTTTGTAAAAGCAAATGGGAATTGGCATATGAAGAAATAAAATTGCAAATTCAAAACGAAGTGATAAAAACATCAGAATACTACAATGGAATCATTAATGTTAGAATTGGGAAACCAAAGGAATATTGGTTCAAAGATGCAAAAGAAAGATAATATTGTATTTGTTGATTTCTGGGACGCATTTTCAAACAAAATTGAAAAAAAAATTCTAGATTCTTGTCACAAATTTAAATTATTAGATAAACCTTTGAGTAAAAATAAGGATGCTAAAAATATTATTGTTTATCAATTGGCTAATTTAATTCTTTCAAATTTTGTTATCAAACGTCAAAAAGAAGATATTGTTTTTGTAGTCAGCGAACATTCTGTAAAAAATTTAGAAATTGTGGAATATTTTAATAAAAAAGAGCTGTATACAGCATGTTTAAAAATATTGAATAAATTTGAAAAATATCTCAGCTTTACAGTAATAGAGTATGAGGGTTCATTTGAAGAATTCGGTAAATTGATTGTTTCTGACAAAATATTTTACAAAAAGATTGCTAGTAAAATTATAAATTCATTGTTAAAACAAAGTAGTAAAAATTTCAATATGAAGAACATACACAATATTTTGAAAGAATATAACCTGTCTAATTCCGTTTTAAAGCGTAATTATGCTATGAAATTAGAATAAATAGTTGTATGCCTCGTTTTCATAAACTACTTGAGCAAGAATATCTTAAACTTGATATTAAACCAGAAGAGCTTTCCGAAATTCAAAAAAATTTGGTAGATAAGATGGTTTCATCTGAAAAAGCAAAATATGAAGGTATTAAAAAAATGAATGCTATTATTAGTTATGATATTGATGGCAAAAAAGGAAAGTTGAAAATTGATCCTTATGGAAACATTCAAAAGTGCAATGAAAATGAAGATGAAGATCAAGAGGAATTAAAAGGCATTAGCAAAATGACTAGTGGCGCATTAACCGCAGACGATATTAAAATTGCTAAAATTCTTTCAGGAGGAGCCGCAAAAGGAGGACTTCTTTTTAATAGAAATCCTCAAAAACAAATTGAAAAAGCATATGGTGATATTGTTGGAAAAATTGCAAAAAAATTACAAAAAACAGCCAGTCAAATAAAAATATGAAATTTAATAAAATTTTAAAAAAGAAATATTCTCTTCTAAATGAAGCACCTCCTGCAGATTTAGATTCCATCGAAGATGTGCCAGAAGCAGAAACACCACCAGAACAATCAACTGAAGAACCAACTGAAGAACCAACTGAAGAAACACCTAATTTAAATACCCAAGGTGTTCAGTATCTGGTTGATCTGATTCGTAAAGCTCTTTTGATCGATAAATTAGATGATCGTGAAAAAGCAGATTTGATTAATTTAACAATTGATGCAAATAATGCATTCAATAATTTAGAAAACAAAATTTTACCTATACTTAATAAATATATTCCTGAGACTACTGCTTGAAATTACGCTTTTACATGTAATATAAATCTATGGCCAAACCTATTAAGTTTGTTGCAGCCGGTGATGTGCACGGAGACGAGTCGGACCCAGTTGCATTAAAATGTTTATTTAATTTTATGCGAGATTATAAACCAGATCTCACGGTTTGTATCGGTGACGTTTGGGATTTTCGTGCTATTCGAAAAAATGCAAGCGCGGACTACGAGCAAAGTCAAAGCATGTCAGAAGATTGGGATGCTGGTAAAGATTTTTTTAAAAAGTTCTTTTCATTTGGTCAAGAACGTGTGTTTTTACGAGGAAACCACGATGAAAGAATTTATGATCTTTTAAGCAACGCAGCAAGTGGCTTGAAGCGAGATTATGCAGCACAAGGAACAGACGAAATAGGAGAACTTGTTAAAAAACATAGAGTACAAATGTTTCCCTACGATTCAAAACAAGGTGTATACAGATGTGGATCCCTTTCATTTGTTCATGGTTATGGACACAATATGCATGGTTCCAAGCAACATGCAGACACATACGGAAATGTTTTATTTGGACACACACACGCAATTGATTATTTCCGAAGTGTGAGTATTGATGTTCGAGAATGCTGGAATATTGGATGTCTTAGCAGTTTAAATCCTAGCTACAATAGAAATCAAATGCGCCGCTTGAGATGGCAACATGGTTGGGCTTTTGGTCTTATTCACAGCGATGGATCTCATGAAGTTTATCAAGCAAAAGAGCGTAATCGAAAATATATAATACCTACAAATATAAAAGTATATAGTTGACAAT
>Ga0247834_1005568_pt1 | contig 14817 bp, 15 predicted proteins | sample LaCruzMarch2015__8_FD_187118 | JGI IMG/M metagenome (GOLD analysis project Ga0247834, IMG submission 187118) | Freshwater microbial communities from meromictic Lake La Cruz, Castile-La Mancha, Spain - LaCruzMarch2015_12m | ecosystem: Environmental > Aquatic > Freshwater > Lake | place: Spain... | reverse complement strand
AGGATATTCCGCAGGTGCAGCAATTCAATCAGCAGTTGATAGGTATGCATGTATGATTGATGAGGGATGTTGAAGGAGAATGATGACTGTGGTGTTTGGATTTCATACAGCGGTGACCTGAGGTTGCGAATGCGTAAGAGTGATCATAATATGCGATTAAAATGATATTAGGAGTATATATTATCTTGTATGAGTCATTTTACTTATGTTTGCTGTGTTGTGGTGCCCAACCCTTTCTGAATTGTGCCTTTTTGAGTATATTATGTACGACAGAACATACGTCCTAACTTGAAAACAACTTAAACATATGCCATCACAGCATCATGACTCGGACACGAGCGTCTCTTGCTTCGCTTCTCATCTCAGCACAAGAATTATTGTAGGCTGTCAAAGTTGAGTCAATTGTATCTCTACTAAGATGACCTTGTTCAAATTGTGTTCTCAGTACATGCATGGCTTCATAATTCCCAGCAGATGCCGCAATCGTCCAATGCTTTACAGCTTGTTCAATGTTTCCGGACCTTTCCTCCAAGTATCCAAGACTGCACCTTGCCACTTCGTGTCCTGCCATAGCCGCAGCTTCAAGATGGAATTTGGCCTTCTTCATATTTCCCCCCTCATGATAAAGCATACCCAGGTTGTTACGCGCCATACTACAACCAAGATCTGCTGCCCTAGCGAATAATTCCACTGCCTTTGCTTGATCCCGTTGAACACCTCGTATTCCGCGGTGATAATTACCAGCCAGCAAATTAATTGAAGCGGCATCATTTGCCTCCACACGCTTCATATTATCTTCAACCTGCTCTTCTTCTGTTTTGCCTCGGTCGGAATTGCAAAAGGGACACTTATCATCATTTCCAGACTGACAGAATGAATAAATGCACCCTTCACAAACACTCTTTCCACAACATGGGTAATATGTCTCCATCGGCTCTGTTGCCAGCTCCTGATTTGCAAACGCAAAGTCGTAGATCGGTACGGATGATATTGTCGCGGGTGGAAGCGAGGCACACGATATCAATTTTAATGGCATCGGTAGGAAGCAGATTGGGCAGTCCTCCTTCGGTGGTGGGTCCTTGAACAGCGCCTCGTCGCGTAGCTCGGCGGCACGTTGTTTGCATTCTTTCTTATGCTTCGGCCAATGAGTCCTCTGACAGTTGGCGTTGCAATACTTAACTTGCATACAAGCCTTACACGTCTTGAGACTAACGCCCCCCTCCTCGCCGCATTCATCACAGCTCATCCCTGTGTTTTGGAAGTAGGACCCCAATCTAATTCATTCCCGCCTCAAACTCCACGAAATCTTTTTTGCCAGACACACTGAAGTCAGCATGCCCGAGTACGAAGCGAATACGACCTTTCCCCAGGCAGTCCAGACTCTGTGGGATATTGATGCCAACCGTCTTACACCCGAAGAGGATTACAAAATCGATGTCCAACGTTCGAAGCATCCATGTGACAAGGATGATGCCGCAGATGATCCACTCTTTACGTATGTCAATGAGGATGTATTCAATCGTCCGACGTACGCTGCGTTTAGAAAATTGCTTGACAATTACTCAGTTGAGGTTGGACGCGAGGAAAAGGTTGGCCAGCGTGAACTCGAAGAGCAACGTGACTTCCTCGATGCTGTCATGGAGACCGAGCCGATGAAATACTTGCACAAGTACTGCCTGGCGAAGAATGCACACTACAACAACCGGGAGGTTACCGACAGCGAAGCCGACTTTAAGAAGATATTGACGAACATTTGGTTCGATCTGTACAGTCGTTCAAGGGGATCGAGGGGGGATAGTTCTGGCTTTGAACATGTCTTCGCTGGAGAAGTAAGAGAGTTATTCATTTCCCAATATTGCTATTTGTATTCTTTCACGCATCAATCCAATGTTATAGAATCGTTTGTTGTTGCATCAACTCTCTCTATCCTAGGTAAAAGAAGGCAAGGTATCTGGGTTTCACAATTGGATAATGTTCTGGATTGAGGAAAAGAAAGGCAACATTGATTATCGGGGATACATCAAGCCAAAGTCTCGGGACTCATCTGCCGAAACGAACGACGATGATAAGATACTGACGCTTCAATTCCGATTTAATGGAGTTGAAAAGTTTGTCGGGACGTCCTTCATTGGTGTTAGTCCTGAATTCGAACTGGCATTGTACACGATGGCGTTTATGCGGACTTTACATACTGGAGAGGAGGATAACTTTGTTACCTTGGACGTCGGTGGAGGCGAATCGTTCGATCTCAATGTCAAGTGTCACACGTACAATGGTGATCAGGTCGGTAGCTGCTATGTCGAGGCCACGGCGCATCATGATTAAGAATATCTCATCCATTGGTGGTGTGTTTGGTGTTCGCTTTTGTTTCTCGGGCCGAGTCTCGAATTGATGTGAATGAATTATTTAGGTATTCTTCCCTGTTGTAGTGGGGAGATTACAATTGGGAAGCAGGAGGTGCACCACGCTCTTAGTATATTTGCACAAGTAACAATCTTAATTGTTGTTTAACAAAACTAGTGACACCCTCTTTCATTCTACAAACCTAGACAAGAGCTTACTACTATTTTCAATTACTAAATGATCTTTTCCCCACATGAAGATGAATACCCTCCACTTTTATTTCTACCTGCATACCATTCCCAATCAATTTAACTATTCATATGTAATCTCAACGTGTATCGGAATGATCACTACAGTTGGAATGATCAATTTGACCAAGACTGCCAGATCTAACACGGTCTGGCAAGAACGCCCCTTGATTCTGCTGATATTGCTGCTGCATCATCGTGTACAGTCTGTAATATACAGGATTTGTCAACATGGCTTGTTCACGTGTCCAACTTGCACGCAGGCTGAGGTAACGCTGGACAGGCAGATATACATATTCGGGATTATTTGAATCGATTTGGGCATCCTGCATCATGACTTGACTTGCATTATGCAAGATTTCAGCATCCTGTATCATGGCTTGACTTGCATTGTGCAAGATTTCAGCATCCTGCATTATGGCTTGACTTGCATGATTTCTGTTCTCACTCATCCTGGGTTGCACATTTTTTTGTGCATTACTACTACTTTTTTATACTGTCTCTCCTTGACTTTTGTATGAAAGACGGGATGTCTATCTTTCATCAGTTGCGTGGCTTGACTTGCATGATGGCTATTCTCATTTCTGGGTTCCACTTTTTGTGCGTTACTAGTGCTTTCCTTATTGACTTGTGTTGGTACTACTTCTGTAGTGAGCGTGAAATCGGAAAATTGATTACCATATTTCATCAACAATCGCGAATGCCTATCCTTGATGATACGACATACCAATTCACAATAATCTTTGGTTTATTTGTCAATTGCCTTCCATTTCTCCCCCACCATCCGTGATAGGTCTACAAATGAGGGCACTGATAAGGTGTTGGCCCAGATCATGATAAGCGACATTAGTGAAAGGTAAGAATAAGGGTGTAGGAAACATGAAGGAAAAAGCAATCATCTTTTTTTAATCCCCCTTGATGAACTGGCCAGATGATAAAATGAAAATCAATAGAAGCATCAACAATCAGCTATTTAAAATTATATATACTCACTATTTCCATGCTTCTTTACATGCTTTCGTTTGGAGTTCTTTCCTGGCACGAACCATCCCGGTGGCATTTCAAAGTGATCATATCGAGATGGAAGATTGGGAAGAGTGACACCGTCATAGCCCCCGAGATCGAACGACTCCTTCGATAATGTACCAAACAATTTTTCGTCCGTGGTCATCTGTTCAACAAGTAGTTTCTGCCGTTCTAGCATGAAGAATATGTTGTAGGCATTGTGCGGCTGAGCTAGGCGCGACATGGAGAGGATTGTTCCATTTGGACGGCCAATGCCCTCGATAAAATTATGACTGTGACTCTAGGAATAAAGAAGTGAAACCTTGATGAACGAACTAACTTCTTTTCTCACGAGAAAGGAAAGGTTCTCCATCCAGGAAGCTCCTGGAAGGGTCCCTCATTCTTGAAGTTCTTTATTTATCGTATGTACTGAAGCCATTAAGAGATCGTACAACCCTCCATTGATTTTTGTCACCTGCAATGATCGTCTCTAGGAAATTCCGGTCGCTCGTCCTATTGCTTTTCACGCTTTTGAACTCTGCAGCGATAACCCCATTAATGGCATTAGAGGTCGACGACGATATCGGAGAGTGTAGTGTAGGCGATGATGTTGATGGCTCGTGTGGTAATGCTGACGCCGCAGTAACAGTTTCGATGGCAGCGAATGACAACGTCGATGAACTCTCCGCCGATGAGAAATCAGTGGAAATTGTCATTCTTGATAATGACGATGATGCAGACGATGATGATGATGATGGAGATGAAAAAGACTTCTCCGACATTGAGCAAGAAATATTAAACCAACTAACAAAGATGACGATTGAAGATATCAAAGATACATTCAAATTTACAGCGAAGGTAACCTGTCGTGATGGAGATGATAATTGTATATTTTGGGCAAAGGAGGGTGAATGCAAGTCTAATCCTGATTATATGATATGTGAGTATAATATACGATGTGTATGCATCTGAGAGAGAGATTGAACTCATTTGTTTTTTCTTATATAATATTAATATTCTTTCTCGCCCAAATGTATCATATATCATCATCATCTTCTTCTTCCTCTCTTTACTACATTCATCAGCCAATTGTCAATGTGCATGTTCTGAACAGTTCAATCTACCCATGCCTATGAATAGATTACTAAAGGCCGTGAAGAAGTATGGTGTACCACAGGAGGTTAAAGGATTAGAGTCACAAGAAACACTCACTGTGATTAGCGATACATTGACATATATGGAAAATATATCTGATCATTTCGATGACTTGTCAGTTGTTGACCTACTAACATCATCATGTAAGAATTTAGACAAACGATGTTCCTTCTGGGCAGGTATTGGTGAATGTAACAAACCTGGTAACGAGTACATGAGATTACATTGTGCACCCGCGTGTCAGGAATGTAATTTGATGGATATACAAACACGATGTCCATCATTGGGAGTAGATGGAAATATCATGCCACATGCATTAGTGCCGGGAGGATTGAATACTATGTTTGAACGGATTGTATTAAATGTCCCCACTGAGGATAATATGGTAGACTATACTGTTAATATCCTTTCACGACCTGGTGAATCAAACGTGAATATAAAAGAGGAGAGCTTTTTTAGGGACTTTGCTCAACCACCATGGTTGATTACACTTGACAACTTTCTCACTGACAAAGAAGCGAATGATTTAATCGAGCTTGGTAATAATCATGGATATGAAGTGGTACCATTTGAACAAGTTGAACAAACTGATATGTTGACTAATATGTTGGGGATAGAAGTAAATAGTGTTACTAGTCAACAATGTACTGGTAAAATTTCATGGTGTACCTACGGCGATGATTGCAGAACTGATACATTGATTGAGAAAATTCGAGATAGAATTTCCAAGGTCACGGGTATACCTGTTGTGAATAGTGAACATCTTGAAATTGTCAAATATGAAGTTGGAGACTACTATAGGAAACATAATGATTATATACTTAGTCAGCAAGGTGGACGTGCCGGGTCACGTGTCTTATCTTTCTTCGTCTATCTATCAGATGATGATGACGATGATGGTGGTGGGAATCTTAACTTTCCAACATTGAAAAAGAAAATCCGTCCAAAGAAAGGTACAGCTGTATTATGGCCTACTGTTAGGAATAGCAATCCTACGGATGTAGATCTTAGGACCGACTATGAGATTGAGGATGTAAAACATGGGACGGTGTACAGTGTTGCTACATGGTTGCATTTACACGAATATGATTTTGGATGTACTTGATTTTTTTATCATTGTTTTGGATAAAGTATATACACTAAGAATATAATTCGGGGTCCCACCTTGATTGACAAGAGGTGTCATGACTCGGATATATTTGTCTCTAGCTTTGCTTCTCATCTCTGTACAGGAATTATTGAAGGCTGTCAGCTGCCAAAGTCGAGTCAATCGATTCCCTCCTAACAAAACCTCTCTTAAAGAACATTCTTAAGTGTTGCATGGCGTCATAGTCCCCAGCTGATGCTGTAATCTTCCAATGCTTACCAGCATGCTCTTTGTTTCCAGAATTACCCTCCATGACACCAAGTTGGCACCTTGCCACTTCGTGTCCTGCCGTAGCCGCGGCCTGGTTGGAATTTGGCCTTCACCTGAGCCTCACTTATGGCCGAGATCTGCTGATCGGACATAGAGTTCCATTGCCTTTGTCTGATCCTGCTGTAAACCTCCTCTTCCATGTAAATAACAGTTGGCGATCATGCAAATCGCAACTCAGAGCCCCTCCACCCGCTTGATTGTGTATCTTCAACTCTTTCTTCTTCTGCTGAATAATAGTGATCCGTATCTATTGTGCCATATGCTCAGAGCAATCGAAAAATCGTAGATAGGTACGGATGATATGGTTGCGGGTGGAAGCGAGAACAGCTTATTAATCTCATAGACATTGGTATGAAGCATGGGCAGTCCTCCTTCTTTTGGCGGGTCCATGAACGGAGTGTAGCTCGGCAATATTACATTGCAGCTTTATGCATCGGACAATGATTCCTCTGGCATTCGGTGTTGCAGTACTTCACGGTCGTACATGACAAGACTTACACGTCTTGAGACTGACGACCCCAGCAACGAACGCGCAATTGGCACAGCAGACGTCGATCTCGTTCATCCAGAGACGGGTGTTTGGAAGCTTGTAACATAAATGTTACAATTGGTTACACTTGAAGGTATCCTACTGTGACACTGTGACTTTGAGAAACCTCCTGCTCTCCCTCCTCAAACAACAAACAACGTGGACGGAAATCCATGGGATTTGTCGGCAACTTGAGGCTGAAGGATCGGCGCTCGAATCGATAATCCAACCCCACAGCCCACAATCATCGAAAAGGAGACTGACTACGATACCTTATCGACTATAAATGATATCGTCAGCAGCAGGAGCTACGTGTCAATAATAGAGGAAAGCGCTTACGATCATTAATGACGCCAGGTCCTTCAATACTCGCGGCCTTTCTCTTGGTCATTGCCTCCGCGCCGTCTCCCAATAATCGCCGCGGCTCGGCGGTGGTACGCGCCTTCGCGACGCCCGGCGGACTCGTCGGCGGTCCGACTGCTCGCCCGTCCTCCTCGTCGACGGGGCTGTGCATGGCGTATCGGGACGATCCGCGAAAGACGAAATTGGAAAAGTCGGTCGCCACCATATGTACCACGCTCGGTATATCGCTGGGCATGTGCGCCTTACTATTCACTGCCCCATTGAGCGATAGCGCCGCACATGCCGAAGACGAATTGTATGCCAAGTACGGCAGTAAGGGCCTCGATGCCTCGTTGCTCGATGGGGATTGTTTGGTCGACAAATGCGCGCTCCAGGCCGGGGCGTGCCTGCGAGACGATCCATCCTGTCGTAAGGGATTGACGTGCACCGCCAAATGCTTGGGCGATAACAGTTGCATCACCGGATGTTTTGCCAAATATGGCACGCCCAACCTGGATTCGTTATTGAAATGCACCATCGAGGACAACGATTGTATCAAAATTGCGATATTGGACGGAGGAGCGGATATATCGGGCGACGAACCGCGTAGCGTAGCACCGACGATACGGAATTTTGACATGGCGAGCTTGGAAGGTACATGGTATAAAGTCGTGGGCTACAATCCCAATTATGACTGCTATGCCTGTCAACGTAATACATTCTCATCGCCTCAACGAAGTAATGACGAGACGCCGCCGGCGGGTGGATTGCTCGGTCGTGCATTCGGTAAATTGAGTAGCGCAGATCGGTTACAGGTCAATGTAGAATTTAGTATGCCACGTATGAACGATGAATCATTATTATTAGAGGATGGTTCGCCCATACCACCCATTGGCGGTATACGTGAAACGTACGCCAATGATGGATCAGGAAGTGGAGGCGGATTGCAAAGCGTGGGATATAATGCCTACTCGACACATGAAACGATGATATTTGATAATTCTCATACTAGTAGTAACCTGCAGAATGTGCTTACACTCGTGAGAGGCACTAATGACGAGAAATTATATTCACGTACGGCACATTCCGAAGGAGAAATGTTTGGATTGAGTGAGTTTTTCGTTCGTTCGTTTTATTCTTCTTGTAGTGCATGATCTCTCTCTCGTCATATGCAACATCTCACATTATACATGCCTCCATTCTCTCGTTTATCCCTTCCTCTCCGTTATAGAATTCTGGGAAAATTGGTACATTATTGGTCAGAATGATCCTGGTGATGCCAATGATGAATTTAAATTCATTTATTACAATGGCAAGACACGTCAGAATACCTACGACGGGGCATTCGTATATAGTCGATCACGTACGCTAAGTCCAGCAAGTATGGAAAAGGTATACAAGATCGCCAAGGATGCAGGGATGAATCCTGATCAATTCTGTAAGATACATAATGGCTGCTTCGAGTCACCACCAGGGGGCAGCAGTGGTAATAGTGACGATACTACTACTACGACGAAGAGTGAGATTGGAGCAGAACCACGAGGGCAAGAGAATGGTGTCTTTCGTGGCATACTTGCCAGTACGAAGGTATCCGAAATACTCGGTGTCGAGTCTGTGGCGGCCGAAACTGTCACGCCAAAAATGACAATCGCACGCGAATTACTCGTCGGTGGTGGACCTAGTCCAACGACGATGGTTACATCTACAAGGAATAATCGACCATGGTGGAAGGAGATGGGGGACTACCTCGAGGACCCACGACGACATTTTAGATTAATGGACAGTTTACGAGAGGATATGGATTGGCCTGATTATATCAAGGCACGGAATTGATAGATATTGCTAAATAATGATAACTAATTTGTTTGTCAAATAACTTCAGTCTACGATAAAGATTGTTCAAACATATTCACAGAGCTCAACCACAGACATGATCAAGCACGGTACCATGTACGTACTAACTTTTGTCCTTACTTCATTTTTGATTCAGTAGTTTGAGTGGATGGTTTAAATTCTTTTGGTTATGGCACACGGATACAAGCATCTCTTGCTTCGCTCCTCATCTCGGCACAAGAACTATTGTAAGCTGCCAAAGTCGAGTCAATTGATTCTCTACTGACAGAACCTTCTTGAAAACATATAATCAATTCATGCATGGCAATATAATCCCCAGCTGATGCAGCAATTATCCAATGTTTCGCAGCTCGTTCCATGTTTCCAGACTGTGACTCCATAAATCCAAGGTTGTATCTTGCCATTTCGTATCCTGCCATAGCTGCGGCCTCAACGTGGAACTTGGCCTTCTTCATATTTCCCCCTTCATGATAGATCTTACCAAGGGAACCATGCGCCTTACTACAACCGAGATCTGCCGCCCTAACGTATAGTTCCATTGCCTTCGTCTGATCCTGCTGTAAACCTAGTCTTCCTTGGTAATAATAACCAGCCAGCAAGAAAATCGAAGCGGCATCATTTGCCTCCACCCGCTTCATAATCTCTTCAACACGTTCTTCAGCTGTTTTGTTGCCTTGGTCGGAATTGCAAAACGCACATCTCTCAGTATTTCCAGACTCACAGAAGGAGTGTATGCACCCTCTACAAATATTCTTCCCACAGCATGGATAGTAACCTTCCGTATCCATTATTGCCAGCTCCTCATTTGCTTTCACAAAGTCGTAAATAGGCACTGATGATACAGTCGCGGGTGGAAGTGACATACAGCATATTAATTGCACCGGCATTGGCAGGAAGCAAATAGGACAGTCCTCCTTAGGCGGCGGGTCCTTGAACAGCGCCTCATCGCGTAGTACAGCGGCACGTAATTTACATGCCGTTTTGTGCTTCGGCCAATGATTTCGTTGGCACGCGGCGCTGCAATACCTGGCGTGCATACAAGACTTGCAAATCTTGAGGCTAGCGCCCCCTTCCTCGCCGCAGTCAGCGCAGCAGGCGGTGATCTGATTCATCCCCCGGTGTCCGAGGATGGCTGGGGTGGGGTGGGGGCGTGTCTCGTACTAACGCCTATACTGTCAATAACACGTTCGACATCTCTCCACTCTCGCTGAGGGTCTCCTCGGTCTGACCCTCACAGACAAGAAATACTTCGAGTTATCTGTATTCCTAAATGCCTCCAAACATACAAGATCTCTTCCCCACGCGTCGTGTCGTGGGAGCACTCAAGAGTTAATAATACATCATGTCGTGGAAGGCCACCCTCTCTCGTCATTTACCCGTCGTACGATTCTTTGCTTGTCCAAAGAGTCCAGCAAGTCGGGGTATCATGTGAGTATATTAAATGGGACGTTGTGTGAGGGAGGGGGGTGGGAACGGGAAGAGAGGGAGGGGGATGGAGGGTATGACTATTTTCTGCGCTTCGACTATTCACATTGAATTTCTTACCAATGTGCAATCTCCCAACTTCTAACACTTCATCATTTCTACTACCACACCTACACCGCACCAACAACAAACAAACAAACAGTGGTTGGTTTGATAAGAATTATGAAGAACTTAAAATGCTCAATCCCACCATGCCACTATTACTCCGTTGCTCCGACAATGCCATGCCAGCAATAACGACCGAACTTGACTTTACAACCAAGCATTTATTAAAATATATGCTCCAACATGATAAATTCCATGGCTCGGTCGAACGTACCGATGCGGCGAAAAAGTTCCTAGGATATCTTAGTAATCCAGAATTGAAGAAGGAATACTCCATCCAACGTTGGAATTCGCCCGGCTTTGACCCATGGCGTCCCTTCCTCGACGAGGACATGCCCGATTGGAAGTCGGATCCTAAGATATCTAAAGACTTGTCACGGTACAATGAAATACATGATGAATTGACCTCCACATGGGCCACGATTACCTCTGGTCCCAATGACGAATATACACGTGCCGAGAATGCATTATTAATGTGTCAACGCGTTGACTTGTGGTGTGCCGGTGAGGCAGAAGTTGAGGCGGCATTACGACATTTATTGAATTTGGGTAAGGAATGTAATGATTTGGAGAGTGATGTACCTGAATATATTACCGAGTTTTATCCCGGTGTTGCTGATCTATAAAGAAGTGGTGTTTAGGAGTTGCTGATTAGTAAGAGAAAAGAGAGAGCGCGTGTATGGGGGGGAATCGAGGGTATGTGAATCTTTGTTTATATTATTGTCATGGGTTGTATATGATGGGGGCCACGATGAATAACATGTAAGAAAATTCAATTTATGTAATCACACTATAAATCACTGTTGGGAATAGAGACGCTAGTGGAATTTCTCACGCCTCATCTTCGCTCGAGCTGCTGCTATCGTAGTGAGTATTCTTGTTGTAATTGATTCCAAACGCAGCCTCGCCTAAAAAGAATGCAATCCCATCCTCAAAGTCAATGTTAGACACAGGACGCAGGTTACGGAAACTATTCAAGAGAGCCTCCCGAGGAGTGGATGTCGAGTGAGTAGCCGACTGCTTCTTCTGGGACGAATCATCCCCACTTCGTTGATGTGACTGTAATGATGCCACTCTACACTCCTTCCTCTTCAACACTGCAATCGCACGGAGACATTCTCGTACAGGGGCCATGACCGCCTCACGAGTCATCGATTCCAGGTCACTACCAGACCATCCCTCGGTGGCAAGTGCAAGCTCATCAAGCTGGACTGATGTGATACTATGCTCAACATCGACCAATAGACGTTTAATGATTTTCTTACGATCTTTTCGTGATGGCAGCCCGATAAGGACACGCACTGCAAATCGACGTAGCAATGCCGGATCACAGTCCTCAGGACGGTTCGTCGCGGCTACCACAATGATACGAGGTTTTGACTCTATCGTCGTGGTTGAACGCCCGGAAAAGCTGTAGCCATCATCGTCGCAGTAACCATCATACTCTTCTTCGACTTCAACCTCACTCGCAATACCAATCTCATTGTCATTCAAGGCTGTCATTTGAATTAGTAATTCTGCCAGTACTCTACGTGCGCTATTATCCCCTCCTGCATGGGACATCTTCCCACTCTCATCATCGGTACGTGATCGGCCAAGCGCGTCAATTTCATCAAAGAATATAACAGCGCATTTACTTTCAATCTTCATCGCCTCCCTTCTTGCCTTTTGGAATAGTCCACGAACGGATGCCTCTGACTCGCCCACGAACTTGCTTAGGATATCACTTGGACCGATGGAGAGGAAGACCGCCTGTGCTTCACCTGCCATTGCCTTGGCTAGCTTTGATTTGCCACATCCGGGAGGCCCGTGTAGTAGTATCGACGCGGGTGCTGCTCGAATCCCCGTCAACACAGAAGCTGCAATATCGGGTGGCAATGCCAGGGGCAGAAGTGCCTCGTCTAATCGTAGCTTTGCTTGGCCGTGTCCAATGATATCCCGGAAGGATACACCACTTGATGATGAGTCGAATCCGTGAGATTGCTGCTGCTTCGCGGCGGCGGTGCTCGTTGCGATGCCGTCGTCGTTTCCATCATCCTGATGATTCTCGCCTTGATCGGATTCATCACATTCGCTAACTCTATTGTGAATATGATCAACTCCCCGTGCCGTCGCGGTTGAATCGAGCAGTTGGACATTCTCACCGCCCAATGTCGATAGATCGTCATTGACAACGTCGTCGCAGCCATCTGCTTTTAACCCAAACGCGAATGGTTCGATGGGAGGAGGAGACGACATCATAATATCATCATACCTCGATGAATTATCCGTTGTTGCGATTGAACCAAATGCCGAGTTACGGTTGTCGTCGATTCGAAACGGTAGTACCGGCGCTTCTTCCCCCTGCCGTTCCCCCCATCCAGCAGCGTTGTTCGCCGAAGACGACGAGGAGGTACATTCCTCTGGAGACACCGAGCGCATAGTAATGACGTCAACCGCATCCGACGCGCAATATCTAGACGCATCACCATCATCACAACGAGTGTAATCTGTATTGTCCCCGCTCGGCGTTGGCGTCGCGATGGATGAATCCCTTCCTCGAGTAAGGAGCGGGGGTGCGAGTGTCACCACCGTCGACGTATCCACCGACGATGCAGTCTTCTGTCGCTTACGTGGTTGGGGTGGGGGCATGAGCCTCCCCGAGTCGTCGCTAATCTCACCGTCGCTCATATCTCTTGGGTGTGGGGAAAGGTGCTGGGAGTTCGGCAAAAAAATGACAACTCCCGGAATGAACAATGGTTACGGAACGAGCGGGTCGAACGCGATACAACAATGGTTTAAACCATAACAAGGGGGGGGATAAGTTCTCTACACGCCATTTCACCGATGAGGAGAAAGCACGACGACGAGCAGCCCGACACAAGGCAAGGGGAAAGACTCCGTCTCCGTTTTCTTTCATTAGCGCCGACCCCGATCAACTCAAAAAATCACTCGAATATTGCTGCGGCATCTATATAGGGCTAATAATATCATTGAGTGTCATGGTGAGGGTGGCATTGTGATACAGTTGACACATCTTGCAGATTTACAAACTAACAAGACAATCTAAGACGACATTATCTTCTAAGTACGACGATACATCATTTAGTCCTCCACCATTAACACTGGCCTCGATGCCAGAGTCAAAATGCAAGACGAACCTCCCTCTGCCTCGTTCCCAGTCCCCCGAGCAAGACGAATGTAGCCGTTAATCCCCCATGACGGTCCCCAGCTATTCTTAATTAACCAATAGTCACCCTCGACATTACTCGAAGTATCCTCATGATCAGTCATGGGGTCATAGTGACCATACCCCACAGCTAGTACACCATGATCAATCTTCTCAGTACACCCACTCGTCAATATCCCACCAGAATAGAATTGCCAATCCCCCGCTGATACTGCCACACTTGTTGGTTGTGTCGCAATTGCCGCAAGTAACGCAGCCTCACTATTATTCTTCACATCGACAAGTTTACGCACGCGTGTATTCAACAATGGCGTACATCGAGGTAGGTATCGTGAACACCCGTAGAACCAATGTTTATGGTAGGCATAAGGATAATCCTGTAGGGAGCATATTCCACCTACTTCTTCACCATACGTGAATGCATCATCCATCAATCCACCACCACACCCAAGGTCGGCAGTTGTATCACAATCAATCAATTGTTGCATCGATAGCTCGGTTAAATTGCCAGTACGTATAGCACGTGCGCCCTCAATGGCACCAATTGCCGAGAAGGCCCAGCACGCACCACATAGCCATTGATTCTTCACGGGCGTTACGACATTGTATGCTCGCCAATCTATCGATGGTGGGATGATGGATGTTGGCTTCTCTTCGTCATCACTTGTGTCTTTCTGTCCCTCGGGACCAATGGCCCAGTATCCCTTGACGTCGACATGCTCCATCATACTTCGTTGTGATTGGCTGATGGAGCTACGCAGCACACTACCATCTCCTCTTCTTCTACTACTTGTTGTAGTAGACTTGACAATGCCACGACTGTACTTGCCTAAAAAGAAACGTTGACGAAATTCATCATTCGTCAAGTCGCTAAAATCATTATGACCTAACGAGTGTCCATTACTACCACCACCACCCTCCACATTATTAGTATTGTGACGTGAGATCATAATATGATTCATAATCCATATTAATTTACGTTTTGCACGTTCGGCAGTACCAACATCATCGTAAGTTCGACCATATTTGACCTTCCATAATTCAAAGAGTTCGTGTGTTTCAATGTCGGGGTAGGTGGATGATAGAACGACATGAGGAGGCGGCGGTGGCGGTGTCACCGAGAATAATACCTCATTGGCATGGGAAAGGATGGGTGCGATGATGC
>Ga0247834_1005567_pt1 | contig 14817 bp, 15 predicted proteins | sample LaCruzMarch2015__8_FD_187118 | JGI IMG/M metagenome (GOLD analysis project Ga0247834, IMG submission 187118) | Freshwater microbial communities from meromictic Lake La Cruz, Castile-La Mancha, Spain - LaCruzMarch2015_12m | ecosystem: Environmental > Aquatic > Freshwater > Lake | place: Spain... | reverse complement strand
GCATGCTCACGGATTATGGTGCTCTCTATGACAAACTGCCCATCTCTGCCTATGTGTGGCAGCCAGTAGAACAAGCAATGATGCTGGATCTTGATCACCTGCAGATCTGGGACTGCTTGGGCTACAACATGGCCGTGATAGAAAAGTCCAATCTCCGAGGATTAAAAGTCAAATACTATGGCAAGGATCGATTGTTCCATTTTGGTCAATACTTGTTCACCGTGGATTTCGCCGAACCAGATCCCAACTGCCTGGATGTGACATTCACAGAAGGTGTGCAGGAACACAAGAGCTACAACTTCATACGCCTGGACAATGGCCAGTTTGCTTGCCAACCCAACAATCGCTGCCTTTGGTATGACGTAAGCCTGGTACCGGCAGTGCTGAAGACTCCGGATTTCCGTATACCCACAGAAACTTATTCGGTGGAAAACAAGGCCAAATGGACAGCAGGTGGTGACGCCAGTTGGTTCTATCGTGGTACGGATACCGATTGACCAGGAAGAACATATTTGCAATCTATACATTAGTGTGCTACAATTAATCAATGAGCGACCGACAAGAAACCTACATCTATGAAAGCCCCGATGGTGGCGACACTGTGTATCGGCGGCGTTTTGGTGATACACAGCGTGAATTACACAGCATCAGTGATAAAAAAAGATCTCTGATAGATAATTTAATCAAAGACAAACTCTGGAGAGATATCCATCGGGCTGCCCAATCCGATCCAGTGCTCAAAGACATGTTGGAAAGAGTTGAAGTGTATCACAGATTAAAGGATTCGCCTTAGGACCGTTAGACCTACGGTGAGTGGGCGGCTGCTGCCCCAGGCTCTGGATTCGCTACCCTTGGGCCGGAAGTGAGCATACATAATGTCATGAGTCGTTACATCATGCCAGATCCAATTTTTGGAAAACCCAAATTTCCACTATGGTGGGCAGAGATCAATTGGCTAGAAAAACTACCAAAAAACACTTTTTTTTTCCTGTGGGCAAATGCCCCCGGAAATAACAGTATCAATCTCCCCCAGGGACACCCATTATATGTGATAACTTTCCATCAAGAAAGATTGGATCATGACTGGATATTGGAACAATCTGCTAGGATTGATGCACCAATCTTGATCTTGAATGATGGATCATGTTATGATCTTCCTTTGCCGGATCATGTGCAATTCTACAACTACTATAGTTGGCATCACCACATAGATCAGATCATTCAATGGTTTCCAACAAAACAACCTAGACAGATCAAATACAAAATCAGCAACATTTGCAACCGCATCACCCAATCAAAAATGATGATATTTACAGCTCTGATGGAACATCATAATCACACTGACCTTTTGATCAAACTCGGAAATTGGTTAGAAGAAAAGAATGTGCATTCATGGCAACCCACAGGAGTCAAGGAACTTGATGAAATCACAGATGTGTTTAGAGAAAAATATCTTGGTAGAACTATAATGGTGGACGATTTCTGTAATGATGTTGACAACATTCAAAGTATCAACAGTAATCCATGGCAGCCATTTTATACACAATCTGCTTTGCACTTCGTAAGTGAAAGTTATCATTACAGTTTTATGCACACGGATAGAGGTGCGTTCACTTGCCCAGGTCCACAATATTCAGAAAAACTTTACAAGTGTCTCATTGCAGGAACTCCATTTATCCCGGTGGGGCAATTTCAATCTTACAAGTTTTTGCGAAGTCTGGGACTAAAATTTAACTATGGAGACCTAGATCTCTCTTGGGACGACGATCCTGGCAATCTCACGAGATTACAAGGGATAATTCGTTTGATAAAAGATCTTAAGAATTACACTACAAGTGATATCGTAGAAATGACACAGCACAGCACTGATCATAACATTGAAATGATTTGGTCAGGCGAATTTTATCGTAGATGCCAAGATCATAATAGCACAGTGAGGGATCACATATTGGAGAAATTCGCATCTTGAAGAAACTTTTTATCTGTGGCGACAGTTTTGCTGTTGCTGACGCTGAGTCCAGTGTTGTTCCGTGGTTTGAAATACTTGGAAAAAAAATTTCCCCCACATGGTCAGTGACAAACAACTCGATCGTGTGTGCAAGTAATCTACATATCAGACTACAGATACAGTCTGCTATTGATCAAAAAGCAGATTTTGTGATTTTCCTATCTACTTCAAGCACTCGCGGTGAAGGCAGACTGGATGATCTCAAGATCACTGGAAAAAATTTGCTCAATAGATTTGTCAACATCGGAAAAAAAACCACAGGAGAAGAAGAGTTTGGTTGTTATTCATATAACAGTTTGGATGAGACCTGTGTATTTGATGCAGAAAAAATAAATGCAATAAGACAATTCCGCCACAAAATTTTTGATCTAGAATTATCCACTCTCAACAATCAGTTTATCATTGAGAGCAGTTTGTATGCTTTAAAAAGTAGCAACATTGCTTTTATTTTTGATCAAGGTGGTTTTGAAAATCCCAAATTTTCAGGATTTAAAAAGGATTATTTCAAAGAGTTTGACACATTTCGGAGCCAGATCAATCTCTGGTCTCTGGTTGGTTATCCCATGGGTCATAGACCATACTTTCATATAATTGATCAGTCAACACACGCACTCATAGCAGAATATTATTTTACCAAAATACAAAATTGTGGTTAGAAACGCTTGTTTAAATATATAAATTACAGTACACTAAAACACCCTTAAGGAGATCGCATTGGATACCAAAACTTTTAGTGCAGAACAAAAACTTAAACTTACCCAGATCATCAACGAAGGCATGCAAGTCATGCACGAAATCGAAACTCTAAATGGTGGACTTTCGGACACAATCAAGGCCGTGGCCGAAGAACTTGAGATCAAACCTAACATCCTTAAAAAGGCCATCCGTATCGCACACAAGGCAGAATTTGGCAAAGAGCAACAGGATCACGAATTGCTAGAAACTATTTTGACCACCGTGGGCAAAACACTTTAATGTATAGTGTGTACCAGCACTGGGATCCATTACAAGTTGCCTTGGTTGGACGCACATATCCTCCGGAGTTTTATTCTTGGATTGATAACTCAGATACTCGCCAACGGTTTGAAAAATTGGCACAAGAAACCGAAGACGACTATCAAAATCTAATTTCTTTACTGGAAAAAAAATTCCAGGTACGTGTTATGCGTCCAGAGTTTCCAGAAGATTTAACAAGTTTGTATATCAATAACAAATGGGTCCAACCTCCCACTGCTCCAAGAGATTATTTCTTGATGATCCAAGATAAATTTTGGATTCCCAAGGTGCCCAATGGAAGTCATGCTTGGAGTGTGTTTTACAGACAGAACAAACAGTCTTGGTGGCCAGACTATGTAAGACCCAATGATTTTTATGAAGCATGGCCTGAATATGCTGAAGAAATAAAACTAAAGTTTCAAAAGTTCAATTTCGCAGATCAACAACATTTAGATGCCAAATTAGATTTTTATAATCACATTTACACAGACATTGAATCCCAGGGTAATGACATTGTTTATACTGAATTAGATTTCATCAATGGATGCTTTGTCAGTCGTATCGGTCATGATTTATATTTTGCAACACAAACATACCATGATGACAAGCAAGCCATATTAAATCAAGTCAATCAGTTATTTCCGGATACCCGCAATCATGTGGTCAATGCAGGAGGACATGGTGATGCTGTATATTGTCCGGTATCGCCAGGACTAATTATAAGTTTGAATGATGTGCCTACATATGCAGATACTTTTCCTGGATGGGAAGTAGTGTATCTACCACCCAGCAATTATGCACACATTCGTGAATTTGAATTTTCAATGAAACGCAATAAGGGGCGATGGTTCATGCCAGGTTTTGAACAAGACCACAATCTTGTACAAATGGTTGATCACTATTTCAACGAATGGGTTGGACAAGTAAGCGAAACTGTGTTTGATGTCAATATTCTCATCGTGGATCCAAAAAATATCATAGTGTCGGCTCACAATGATCGAGTCGAATCTGCCTGTGCTCGTCATGGCATCGAAGTACATGTTGTTCCTTTTAGACACAAATATTTTTGGGATTGTGGCATACACTGTATTACAAATGATCTAAGTCGTGCCGGTAACCAACAATCTTTTTTTTAGTTTAACACATGTTTAATCATCAGGTCGTCAATGAGTGCATTACTTTTCTCAATGATCCCAGCAGGAATCAATGGTATCGAGAAAAACTAAAAAGCATGGTCAAAGACCGCGTGGTGTTTGAAATTGGATGCGGTGCCGGCATTTTAGCATCATATGCATTGGAATTTGGAGCAAAGCATTATTACGGAATTGATATTAAATCTAACCGAGCAAAGTTTACCTCATCTTTGCTCAAAGATCTTGGTTATGGAAACAAATCAACTGTTTGGTGTGCTGATTTTACACACTTAAAATCAATGGATATTCCGCATGATGTTGATATTTTATTGTGTGAGCAAGTTGCAAGTCAATTCCAAAGTAATCTTACAATCAAACAATTTTGGATCCACGCTGCACAGATTTTTACACGGCCTTTTATGTCATTGCCAGATCAATGGGCCATTGATGCCCACATCTATCTCGGTGAAATGTCAAGTTCACTTCCAGAACACCAGCCCAGATTGCTTCTCGATGATCCTCTTTTGCCCACTGGATATTATCAGGCTTTACAAAATACCTGTTTCATACAACCACGACAAACCATAAAAAATGCATTCAAAATCACTCCTGATGATTGTCATAAAGATCCAGAATTTGTGTTAGATCTTAGAAATTATGCATCTGCTACTGTGGTATTGTCTGATCATATCAGTTATCAAAATCATGTTTGTATTTCAAGCAGTGCTACTACAGACTGGCCACCGCCAATAAAAATTCTAGTCAATGATGCCAATGCATTGATTAAGTTTTCATGGGATTGCGATGATCAGTTTTTACCAGATTATCGTCAAGGATTTTGGACTAGCCGACCATGTTGAATGACTTAAATCAGGATCAAATTAACTCAAACCATCCAAGTTTAACATGGACAAACTCTGTGATCGAGAGTGTGACCAATCTGCTTGTACAACATCATTGGAAACAAACAATGTCTAATAAAATTGATCATGCTTGTTTTACGAAAGATAGACAGATAATTGAAATTAATTTAACTCATTTACCTGACGATTCGCATATCAATGACAACATAGTTTACATCAGTGACTGTGTGGTTTATCGCCAACAATGGCAAGTTGTAGATCTTTGGCCCGAGGTATTTGGCGTATATCAACATGATTTCGTCTACGACACTATTTTACCTGACAAATTGTTTGCCTGTTTTATTCATCGAGGATGTTCGTTTCGCCAATCCTGGTTGTATCAATTTATTAAACACAACATACTCGATTCTGGTTATGTGACTTATTGGTGCGAAGATCGTATAAATGGTATGCCTCCAGATCAGTATTTTGAAATATTATTTCAAGAAAATAATTTACTTTTCAAAGAACAACATCAGCATTTGCTCGGAAAGATACCATTTAAAAACTTTGATTTTCCTATAGAACATGCTATACTAAAGTCTGGAAAAAATTTAATAATTGAAACTTTCCAAGATTCAGTAGACTGTGTAGCTTACAGCGAAAAAACTTGGAGATCTATTCAACTACCCAGACCGTGGTTGTTGTTTGGACCGATGTATTCAGTCAGACATTTAAGACAGTGGGGATTTGATGTATTCGATGATTATATAGATCATAGTTATGACAATGAAACAAGTTCAATCACACGACAATCGATGATACTAGAACAATTAAAAATGCCAATTATTTACAATGAAGAAATTTTAAAAAACTTTGAATCCAGAGTTCAGCACAATCGTGATTTATTAAAAAAATTAGCACAGGCATGGCCAAGTAAATTAAAAAATACGCTGAATACTTTGATCAATATAAGTAGTATCGAATCGTCCACTTCACGGGCATGAATCACGGCTTACCGGCCAAAAACGGAGATAAATGAGTTATATTGATGCATTATTTGATCGCGAACACGATCGAATACACATAGTGGGTCGCCGCGATGGTGTTCGCTATTACGAGGAACATCCTGCCAACTATGTTTTTTACTATGACGACGCCCGCGGCAAGTTCCGGTCGATCTATGGCACGCCAGTGGCACGGTTTTCCACACGCAACTCGAAAGAATTTCGCAGAGAAATGGCCATCAACAAAGGCAAGAATCTCTACGAGGCAGACATCAATCCTATATTCCGTTGCCTGGAAGAAAACTACAAAGGCCAAGATGCACCAAGACTGAACACAGCGTTCTTTGACATCGAAGTGGACTTTGATCCTGAGCGTGGATTTAGCCGGCCTGAAGATCCGTTCAATGCCATCACTGCCATATCTGTGTACATGGACTGGTTGGACCAACTGGTCACATTGGTAAAACCACCTCGGCACATGAGCATGGAAACCGCCGAGGAGATCGCTGCGGAATTCCCTAATACCTTTGTATTTGAACAAGAAGCAGAACTCTTGAGCACGTTCCTCAACATCATCCAAGATGCTGACGTGCTTAGTGGTTGGAACTCTGAGGGCTATGACATACCCTACACCGTGATGCGGGTGACACGAATACTCAGCAAGGATGACACACGCAAGTTCTGCCTGTGGGATCAGTTGCCCAAGCAAAGGACCTTTGAAAGATTTGGTGCAGAGAATCTCACATTCGATCTTGTGGGTCGTGTGCATTTAGACTACATGCAACTCTACAGGAAATACACCTATGAAGAGCGGCACAGTTACAGCCTGGATGCTATCCTAGAGTACGAGGAACTGGGATCTAAGACCAAGTTCGAAGGCACCCTGGATCAACTGTACAATCAAAACTTCAAGACATTCATTGAATACAATCGACAGGATGTGAATGGTCTGGCACAGATCGATCGCAAACTGAGATTCCTGGATCTGGCCAATACCTTGGCACATGAAAATACTGTGCTGTTGCCCACTACCATGGGGGCAGTGGCAGTCACCGAGCAGGCCATCATCAACGAAGCACATGAGCGTGGTATGGTGGTACCCTGCCGCCGAGAACGGCTCACTGATGAAGAAACGCAGGCCGCGGGTGCCTACGTGGCCTATCCCAAGAAAGGCATGCATGACTGGGTGGGTTCGATAGACATCAACAGTTTATATCCGTCATGCATTCGTGCTCTCAACATGGGGCAAGAGACCATCGTGGGGCAACTGCGACCCACTATGACTGATCGATACATCTCAGAAAAACAGCAGTGCGGGGCCAGTTTCGCAGCGGCATGGGAGGGCCTGTTTGGTACTCTGGAATACACAGCAGTGATAGAACAGCAACGCGGCACAGAGATCACTGTGGACTGGCAGGACGGTGCAGAAACTGTACACTCTGCCGCGGAAGTATGGCGGATGATCTTTGATTCTAACCAGCCTTGGATGCTTTCAGCCAATGGCACCATAATCACCTATGAAACAGAAGCCGTGATTCCGGGCTTGCTCAAACGCTGGTATGCTGAACGCAAAGAGATGCAGGCCAAGTTGAAAGAGTGCAACAACAAGGAAGATGAAGAGTACTGGGATAAGCGACAGTTAGTAAAGAAGATTAACTTGAATTCCTTGTACGGTGCCATCTTGAATCCTGGTTGCAGATTCTTTGACAAACGCATAGGACAATCAACCACGCTCACGGGTCGGGCCATCGCACGGCACATGGATGCATATGTGAACGAATGCATCACAGGCGAATATGACCACACCGGAGAGGCCATCATCTACGGTGACACAGACTCGTGTTATTTTTCGGCGTGGCCTGCGGTGCGTGATGATGTGGATGCTGGCCGCATGATCTGGTCAAAGGAAACAGCCGTGGCCTTGTATGATTCGATCGCCGATCAGGTCAATGAGAGTTTTCCAGGATTCATGGAGCAGGCATTCCACTGTCCCAGAGACATGGGATCAGTGATCCGCGGTGGTAGAGAACTAGTGGCCAGCCGTGGATTGTTCATTACCAAGAAACGCTATGCCGTGATGTACTACGACAAAGAAGGCAAGCGATACGACACCAATGGCAAGCCGGGCAAAGTCAAAGCCATGGGTCTTGATCTCAAACGAAGTGATACTCCTCGGGTGATACAGGATTTCCTCAGTGAACTCCTAAGTGATGTGTTGCAGGGTGGTGATCGCGACACAGTGATAGAAAAGATACGCGAGTTTAAATATGCATTTTCTGAGAGACCGGGCTGGGAAAAAGGCAGCCCCAAGCGTGTGAACAATCTCACTCAGTATACCAAGAAAGAAGAACGCGAAGGTCGGGCCAACATGCCAGGCCACGTGCGAGCGGCCATGAACTGGAACACCATGCGACGCATGAATGGCGACAACTACTCCATGCAGATCGTGGATGGCATGAAGACCATCGTGTGCAAACTCAAATCCAATGCTCTGGGCTGGACTTCAATAGGTTATCCCACAGACGAACTGCATCTGCCGCAGTGGTTCCGAGAATTACCGTTCGACGATGCCGAGATGGAAGCCACCGTGGTGGATCAGAAGATTGACAATCTTCTAGCAGTGCTGGCATGGGACTTATCATCTGCCACAAACACCGAAAACACTTTCCAATCCTTGTTTGAGTTTTGATATGAAACTCAGTGAACTGGTTGCTTACAGAGAATTGTTAGAAGAAATGCAAGACAATGTGGATCCTCACATCATCCGTGATGCTCTAGACCCTGTGATACACGTGGTATCATCTCACACCAATCAATTTCCCAGTGTATTGGCAGAACTGCAACAAACTAGGAATACTGCTCACCAGTCATTGGCCGAATTCATGGGTCAACTTGATGTGTTGATTGGCCGGGTAATGGATCAGATCACGGCATTGGAACCAGCGTATCTGGCCGCCAGCTATCGCTTGTACGAAGAGGGGTCTGCTTATGATTCCGTGGAACATATATTGGATCGTAGATTTGGTACCTCCGATCAGGTCACACAGTATATACAGAGTCGTGTACAGGCACACAGCCATTGGACTCATGCTGGCATGATCATACGCCCGGGTCGAGAATCCTGGATCGAACACATGGTGGCCTGCGATCCGTTGTATGTGATTGACACCCATCATGATCTGTTTGCCCCTACCAAACAAAAGTTTTCTGACCTGTATAGATCAAGATTACGATTTTCAGCCATTAAGGAAAGCAGCGAACACACCATGCTTGGCGATCTGCCTGACAATCAATTTGGATTCTGCCTAGCATATAATTTCTTCCATTACAAACCTTTTGAGATAATGCGTGGGTATCTCGGCGAGATATATGCCAAACTTCGTCCCGGTGGTGTGTTGGCTTTCACTTTCAACGACGGTGACCGCCGAGGAGCAGTTGATCTTGCCGAACGCAACATGAATTGTTATACTCCAGGGCGATTGGTAACAGGCATATGTGAAAATCTCGGCTTTGAAATCGAACAAAAGCATATCATAAGTGCCGCTGCCACCTGGATAGAACTACGCAAACCCGGTACTAAACCCAGCCTGCGGGGTGGACAAGCCTTGGCCGAATTAAAACCAAAATAGTTGCAAGATCTAAATAACCACTGTACAATAATCAAACATAGGAGAACACCATGAGAGACCACTTACTTGATTTAGTAGAACACACATTTGATCTTGGCTGTATAGACCTGGTCAAGATCACTGGCACTGCCAAAGAAACCCTGATCGCTGGTCTGGCCGAGGATCGATCGGTGGTGGTGGAAGGCCGATTCCTAGCACCGGTGCCAGAATTTATTGGAACATTTGGCATGCCCAACTTGAGCAAACTCAAGATTCTGCTGAACCTCGCAGAGTATCGGGAGAACGCCACCATTACAGTCACCCGCCAAGAACGCAACGGCGAACAGGCTGCAGTGGGACTAAACTTCAAGAATGCTGTGGGAGATTTCAAGAACGACTATCGCTTCATGACTTCTGAGATCGTGGCAGAGAAATTGAAAACAGTGAAATTCAAAGGTGCCAACTGGCACATCGAGTTTGAACCCACCATAGCCGGCATCCAGCGACTGAAGATGCAGGCCCAGGCCAATGCCGAAGAGCCCGTGTTCCAAGTCAAGACCGATGGCACGGATCTCAAGTTTTCGTTTGGTGATCATTCCACACACGCAGGAGAATTCGTGTTCCAACCCAGCATCACTGGTGCGTTAAAACATGCCTGGTCCTGGCCAGTGAAACAGGTCATATCCATCTTGGATCTTACCGGAGACAAGGTCATGCGTATCTCTGATGATGGTGCCACACAGATCACTGTGAATTCTGGCATCGCCGAATACAACTATATCTTGCCAGCACAACGTAAATAACAAGATGAAAATTGGTGTATTTGGGTGCAGTTGGTCTTTCCAAAGTTATCAGAAACTTCCTGATGGCAAGGAAACATCAGGTTCATACACTTTTCAACAAATGTTCTCGGATCATGGTATTGAATGTGTAAATTTGTCAAAGCCAGCAGGATCTAACAATGATATTTTGCATCGTTTGAGGACAACTCAAACACAGAGTTTCGATAAAATCATTATATTCCAAACAGACCCATTGAGAGATATATTTGATCGCCAGCAGATTAATTTTCAAACAATTGATAGAAAACTTTCCTCATGCCAGAATATTGATCAGATCAGTGAAGCACTGCTGTTAGAATTTTATCAAAAACTTTTGTCATGGAGTAATCGTATATTGTTGATTGGTGGGTTATCGAAAATTTGTCAGGAAATTTTACCCTCATCATTTTCGTTTGTGGACAGATCGTGGACTGAGCTAGTTTGCAGTGATTTTTCTGATTGTTATTATGAGTGGTATGAAATGACAGAAGCAGTTATTGATCAATATTCCATGCATCTTGATTGGATTGATGTAGATTCAATGAAATTCAAAGTCAAAAAAAACATTTATACCAAAAATAAACTGTGGCAAGACTCTAACAGTTTCAGTTGGTGTCATCCCGGTGATGGTGCCTATCAAACAATGTTTACACAACTGTGCAAACAATTACGTATCGGATGATGTTTTGGAAATTGTTCAAGATTATCTAACTCTCAAGCAGCAAGATTATGCCATATTCCTGCCAGCCATCTCCAGTTTCTATGCCAGTTACATAGGACGGCAGCGAAGCAGTACATATGTTGAACAGACTCGCATGCCCCCGGACATGCCTGACATGGAGCAGATGAACTGGTTGAATCCGCAGCAGGGACTGTTTCCTTATCGCTGGAGCCTATATTCAGCAGGCCATGCCAATCTAGATCTCAACAAGCCGGATCCCAAGGAAGACATGGTTCGTAATCGTGACCCCAATACTATCATGCTGGCAGACTCGGGGGGATTCCAGATCGCCAAGGGCGTGTGGCCCGGACGTTGGGCCGACTTCACGGACAAGAAGGCCGAAGCACAGCGAGAGAAAGTGCTAAAGTGGCAAATGGGCATAGCCACACATGGCATGACCATGGACATCCCTACTTGGACTTATCTTGATCCTGAAGCGTCGGTGTTGTGTGGCATCCACTCATACGATGATGCTGTGAATGCAACGAAATACAACAATGAATACTGGATGGCCAATCGTTGGGGTGACACAAAGATACTCAATGTGTTGCAGGGATCCAACCATGCCGAAGCCGATCACTGGTATGATCTTATGAAGCATTACTGTGATCCTGGCAAGTATAAAAATCATTTCAATGGTTGGGGCATGGGTGGCCAGAACATGTGTGATGTGCATCTGGTGCTCAAACGCTTGGTACATTTGATACACGATGGTTTGCTACAATCGGGTGTGCATGACTGGATGCATTTCTTGGGCACATCAAAACTAGAATGGGCTGTGCTGCTCACTGACATACAACGAGCTGTGCGTCGATACGCCAATCCCAACTTTACCATCAGTTTCGATTGTGCCAGTCCATTCCTGGCCACGGCCAATGGTCAGATCTATCACAGCATATACACTGACAATCGATCAAAATGGTCATATCAGATGAGCCCTACTGCTGATGACAAAAAGTATGCCACTGACACACGCTCGTTCCGTGATGCAGTGATAGCAGATGGCATCCATGATCAGTTTGAAGATAGTCCCATATCCCGGAGGCTGCAGATACGCGATGTCTGTGTGTACAAGCCCGGTGACCTAAACAAGATCGGCAAAGAAGGTCGTACTTCTTGGGATAGTTTCTCCTATGCCCTGATGATGGGACATAATGTTTGGATGCACATCGAAGCAGTACAACGAGCCAATCGACAGTACGATCAGGGCATGGCACCGGACATGATGGTACATCCTACCAATTCCGACTTTGATGCCCGCAAGATCATAGATCGGATATTTGCTGCAGGAGATCGTTCGAAATCCTTGGCCATCATCGATGATCATGCTAAAGTATGGGAAAGGATCGTGGGCACACGCGGTTTCACTGGTAAACGTGCCGTGAATGCCCATAGCATGTTCAACAGTTTATTTGACACCAATGATGATGTTGAACCCTACGGCGAACTAGATGATGAAAAATTAGACGCACTGGAGCACAGCATATGAACAGATCAGGACATGAATCTGCAGACTTCTTTTTGGGTCGGGAAGTAGAACACACCCCGGCATACGGAATGGATACCCTGTTTGTGATAGGTTATCATACGCAGGAAGGAATCGAACAGCATCTCGATCGAGACATCCGGCATATCTTCTTTGGAGCCAATGACAGTTACCGTCCCACTACACCAGCCGAGCACACTGGGTGGGAAAACGTGATCCAGACCTTTCTTGATCGTGGATACTGGTGTAGCCTGGATATACCTTTTGAATATGTGAGCGAGTTCCACGAAGGTGGGCTCTGTGAACGTGACAGGTTCATTCCTATCATCAAAGTGCCAGTACCCCACATCCGACTATGGAACTATAATACCTGCTTAAAGATCGACGACCGAGACTTTGCTGATACCAACCCAGGTGTGTGGGTGCATGCCTTACATGATCTCCAGGATCGATCACAATTTACCGATTGGAGCCAATATGAAAAGGATCAAATAGTATGAACCAAGACCAACGAGCCACTGTAGAACGCATCCGAGAAGCCGCTGATCGCAAGATCTGGGTAACATTCCAGAAGGAAGGTATCCATAAATATCCTGCAGCCGCCACAGATCCTCGGCTGGCCACTGGAGATGAATACGATGTATCGTTCCTTGGTTATCCTCATCGTCATATCTTCCATTTCCGGGTGTGGATCGATGTGTTCCATAACGACCGGGACATCGAGTTCATCCAGTTCAAGCGGTGGCTCTTGTCATTGTATGACCACGGATCCATTCCGGGTGCCATGCATGATCGGTCCGTTTCCAGTGCTGCAAATAGAGCTCAACTGGCACTCGACTATAAATCCTGCGAGATGATCGCGGATGACTTATATATAGCAATAGCAGACCGCTATCCAGGTCGAGCAGTATGGATAGAAGTAGCCGAAGACGGTGAGAACGGCTGCTTGATTAAGTATGAAACTCACCGTCCCTATCAATCTGTTATTATTTGAAGGAAAGAACATGGCCCGACCCACGTTCAAACACAACCCCCGTGTGAATGCTATCTTCGACGACCTTGATCAATATCTGCGTTTCTGCCAGGATTTTGGCTATCGCTATGACGAGCGGGATCTCTATAACTGGAAAGCCTATGCCTATCAGCAGTTCAACAAGCACACTCAAGGCAAGTTTGCCAAAGACATGTGGAGCATAGACAGCAGTCGCAGGAGTCGATGATGCGTAGATTATTCTACATGGGCCTCGAATCCTACGAGGCTCGTTATACTCTTCAACTCACAGAATGGAACCGACGTGTGTTTGAACGTCGTGGGCTTGATGTGGTATATGTGCCCGGCACTACGATCGACAACACACAATCCATCTCAGTAGGACAGGTGCTAGACGCACATGGTCGCAGTTACTTTGCTATGAGCCAGATGATGAATCTGGTGCAGATGATGCGTAACGGAGATATTACCGATCGAGACGTGATCTATTTCGAAGACATGTTCCAGCCCGGTATAGAATCGTTACCTTACATCCTGGACCAGGTACCGGCGAATCTACGTCCGCGTATTTTTGTACGCTGTCTCGCCCAGGCCATCGACCCGGACGATTTTGTCCACGTGTGGAACATGGCCGGTTGGATGAGTACCTATGAAAAGATGGTAAACCAGATCTCTGGATTGACTGTACTGGCTACCAATGAAGAGATGGTGGCTCACATGCGTATCGCAGGTTGGTGTGCTCCCATCTACAACATCTCAGGTCTGGCCTTTGGCAAATCGGAAGTACTGGAACGCATCGGTGGTGCAGATAAAGTGAAACCATTTGCCGATCGCACAAGTCGTGTGGGATTTGCAGCAAGATTCGATCAAGAAAAACAACCTGGCTTTTTCATGGACTTGATAGAAATGTACCATTCTCAAGGACGGCATCGCGATGTAGAGTTCGCTGTGTTTTCAGGCGGGCCTTTGCGTAGCAATAATCCTGACTATCTGATCCGTGCTGAACAAATGCAGCAAGACGGAAAACTACGAATCTATGATGGATTGAATAAGAATGATTATTACGATCTGCTTAATGATACTCGCGTATTATTTAATTGTGCTCTTCAGGACTGGGTCAGCAACACCGTCTCGGAAGCCGACACTCTTGGTTGTAACGTTCTATATCCTGCTTATCGTAGTTTTCCTGAAACTTTTGCCAATG
>Ga0247834_1005560_pt1 | contig 14825 bp, 14 predicted proteins | sample LaCruzMarch2015__8_FD_187118 | JGI IMG/M metagenome (GOLD analysis project Ga0247834, IMG submission 187118) | Freshwater microbial communities from meromictic Lake La Cruz, Castile-La Mancha, Spain - LaCruzMarch2015_12m | ecosystem: Environmental > Aquatic > Freshwater > Lake | place: Spain... | reverse complement strand
CCCCCCCACGAGCACGTCAGCACGCAGGAGTTGGGAGCTTTCTTCAGACGCGATGTGTCCGTGGCGGTAAAGGCGTTTCATTCGCCGAGATCATGCCGCAAGGCGCACGGGAGGCAAGAAAAGTGAGAAGTCGAGAGGCTACCACACTTCTCGACATCTCCACTTCTCCACAGTTAAAGGCTAAGCCTCCGCCTCGCCCAGCAGTTCCTTCACCGCGCGGTTGCCAGATTCGACGCCGCCGTTCATGAAGCCAGGGGACTCGACGCTGGTGTGCTCGCCAGCAAAGATAAGGTGCCCGTCCAGTTCGGGCGTGGCGGCCGCTCCATAAACCCAGGTGTATTGACCAACCAGCGGGCTGGAGTAGCTGCCCCTCATCGTCTTCATGCTGGGCCAGTTGAGCATTGTTTTGTTGCCATCATGCTTGGCTTTCAAGCCGGGGAAGATGGTGTCGAGTTCAGCGATGAATTTGTCGATCTGGTCTGGGCCATACTGCGCCCCGGGCGTGCCGCCCATGAAGTTGGTGATGATGCCGCTGTCGCCGGATTGGCCACGGCTGGTTTCCCACACGGTCTGGAAGCTCTTGTCAGCATACACGCTACCGTTGCAGAAGAAGTCGCGTCCACCCGCCGGCTTGCGCCACAGACGTTCGGTGAAGCCATACATGACTTTCAGGTTGGTGCCGTAGCCCATTTCCTTGATCGCACGCTTCTTCTCGTCGCTAAGCTTCAAGTCATAGATGCCTTCCACGCTGTTGCGCAGGATGGTGAACGGCAGGGCCATGATCACATGGTCATAGCTGGCGGTGACCACTTTTTTGTCGGTGGTGAAGGTCAGCTTGAGCTTGCTGCCGGTCTCCTCAATGCGCACCAGCTTGTACCCGCTGTTGAGCTTGGCCTTGCCCGTGATGGCACGATGCACGGCTGTGGGAAGAGTGTCATTGCCGCCCTGAACGCGGTGCGCTTCGTCGCTCTGGCCGAACATCTCGAAGCCGTTGCTGGTATCGGGGTTGATGAAGTCGATCAGGTTCAGCGCGGATTGCTGCTCGGCATCCAGGCCGTATTCAGGCACATAGGCGACTTCCAGGGCTTGGATGACCCAGCGTTCGGTGCCAGCACCGGCGGACTTGAGGTAGTCCTTGAGGCTGACGTTGTCCAAGGCGTTGGCCTTGGCGGTGAACTCTTCCTTATCATCGTAGAGGCCGTCTGCGTCTGCGGCGATGCGCTTACCGATCGGCTCGAAGGCTGCGATCAGCTCTTTGTCCGTGTAGAGCTTGCCACCGAAGTGGTAGAAATCGACGCCCTGCTCGCCCTCGCGCAGCGGTTGGATTTCGACGCCGAGTTCTTTGGCCAGTTCGATGAGATCGGTGTGGTTCGAGTCCACCAATTCACCGCCGAGTTCGACAAACATGCCATCCTTGTTGAAGTCGCGCTTGGTCCACATGCGGCCGCCAAAGCGCTCCTGTGCCTCATACAGATGCACTTCCACGCCAGCCTTCAGCAGACGGTGCGCAGCGGTCAGGCCTGCAATGCCGCCGCCGACGACGGCGACAGGGCCGCTGATCTTTTTCTTCTCAGCGTCCTGGGCTTGAACACCGAGCGAAGCTACCAAGCCCGCCGCGCTGGTCATGCGGAGGAAGTCACGACGGCTGCGCAGGGCCGAGGTCTGGGCGAGCGTGCGCATGACATTGCGGAAAAGTGGGGTGCGTCCGGGCATAAGAAAAATGGGTGAGAGGTGAGCAACGATAAGGGGTTCAGGTCTTGCCAACCTGAACCCCAGGGAAAAGGGGGATTATTCGTCGTTCGTGGGTCCGATACCGATGAGCCAGAGCTTCAGGAAATTCATGATCTGCTGCTTGGTCAATTGGTTGGCATCGAGCTGATACGTGATCTTGCTGGCGCTCGGCACGGCGTCTTCGCCGGAGCCGATCATGGTGTCTTCAAACTTCACTAGGCCGGTGAGTGACGGCACAGTGTTGTCCACGGCGAAGAAGGCTTCTTCATCGCTGGCGCTCTTGAAGGCATCGGCCTCGGTGCTGGCGGTGTTCGCGGCGGCTTCGTTCCAGCGCAGGTTGAACTCATACTGGCCCTTGCCGTTGGATGCCCGGTTCTCGTCTTCCACCCACTTGATGGAGCCGGTGACCACGTCGTCGTATTCCTTGCCATTCAGGCTGTAGTGGAAGCGGATGCCGTTGGTCAGCCAGTTGCCGGTTTCATAGTCGAAGTCCAGATTGCCGCTGACGGTGCACTTCGGGTAATTCTGCGACGGACCCATGGCGAGCGTGACATTCTCGAAGCGCATCGGGTCTACGTTGCTGACTTTCAAGGTGATGTCCTTGCCTTGGATCTTGCGCACATAGGACATGATTCCCTCAGTCTTCTTGCCCTTGCCGAAGAGACGACCACCAAAGGCATCCGTGAAGGCTGGGGCTTTGCCTATGGCATCCACGCTGATGCGGTTCTTGCTATCTCCCGAGCCAGCGAGGTCATAGACGCCTTCCGCATTGATCGGCACAGTGCCGACCCATTTCCCGACGGTCTTCTTCTGGGTCATATTGACCGGATTGATGACCGCGAGATTCAGCGAATAGTAGAGCTGTCCGCGCTGTTCCTCACGGCCCAGCACGCTGCTGGTGAGCAGGGGTTGGCGCTCGACCTTGCCCTTGAATTCGGTGGTCTTGCCGACAGTCAGTGAGGTTTCATACACATCCTTGACGCCAGCTTCGGGCTTGCCCTTGGCATCAACCCGAGTGCGCGTGTTGAAGGCGATATTGACCGTGCCAGTGATGGCACCCGGCTGAGTGATCTTTTCTAGTTCTTCGGCACCCACAGTGACGAAGGCGAGAAGGGTGAGAGGTAGGAGACGCAGTGTTTTCATGACAGGTAACAGCTTGGGTTTGATGTAGCGCGGCGCATTCTGGCGGGACTGACAGACAATCCTATTACAAAGGTGGCTCAATTTTAGAGATCACGTGGCATCGCTGCAAGCAAACACATGGTCACCTCCGACGAAGGTCGGATGCGGACAGATCCGTCACCCCATGCTCCACTATCGGAGGCTGAGGAGAGGGTGCGATTCACGACCTACGCCATCTATTTTCAATCCTTTGATGACAGTCGCAACGATGTTTCGTAGTTTTTGGATTCTTTAAATGCAGCACCGTTCGCCCTCGGGTGGTCGTAGTGGTGCCTGTGTTCTCCTTTCTCATGAAATCCTTGCTCCGCCTGATGTCTGTCGCTGCCTTGTGCAGCCTGGGTTCGATACTCGTCGCTCAAACACCTGACACCCCGCACGTGCCCAGCGCAGCGCAGCCTATCGACCTCGCGACGGGGGAGTGGGACAACATCGTCAACATCGATGTGTCCACGCTTGAGCCGAACTATCGTGAGCCGTGGAACTCGGGCCAGCCCAGCGGCGGTTCTGGCACGGGCTGGCTGGTGGGGAAGAATAAGTTCGTCACTAATGCCCACGTCGTGAGCAATGCGACCCGCTTGGTGATTCGGACGACGAGCGATCCAGAGCCACACCCCGCACGCGTGGTGGCCGTGGCGCATGATTGCGACCTCGCCCTTGTCGAAGCCATCGAAGGCAAGCATTTCGATCATTTGAAGCCCCTGGTGGTGGGCACGATCCCAAACCTGAACACGGAGGTAAGCGTCATCGGCTACCCGATTGGTGGTGAGCGAATCAGCGTCACGCGCGGCGTCGTCTCGCGCATCGACTTCCAGCCTTACAGCCACACGAATGTGGACTCGCATCTCACCATTCAGGTCGATGCGGCGATCAACCCCGGCAACTCGGGCGGCCCCGTCTTGCAGGATGGCAAGGTGGTCGGTGTGGCTTTCCAAGGCTACAGCGGACGTGTCGCCCAAAACGTTGGCTACATGATCCCAACGCCGATCATTCAGCGCTTCCTGACCGATGTGGCAGACGGCAAGTATGACCACTACGTGGACTTCGCCATGAGCGACTTCCCCATTGAGAACCCCGCGCAGCGTAAAGCCCTGGGCCTGCCCGATGACGGCATCGGCGTGATGGTAGCAGATGTCGAGCCGGTGGGTAGCGCAGGGGATGTGCTGAAGGAGGGTGACGTGCTGCTGGCCATGGATGGCAACCCAGTGCTCAGTAATGGCCTCATGCGCGTGGACGGCCAGCTCATTGACAAGAATGAAGTCATCGAGCGCAAGTTCGCAGGCGACAAGGTCAAGCTGGACATCTTCCGCGACGGCAAGCTGATGAAGACCGAAATGACGCTGAAGCGCTTCACGCCCTATGTGAAGCTGGGCGAGCAGTTCGACCTGCGCCCGGAATACCTTGTCTATGCAGGCCTCGTCTTCCAGCCCATGGACAAGAACATGATGGATGCCTACAGCTTCCGCGACACGATCCTCAGCTACGTCTTCGACAACTACCTGAACAAGAAGATCTACGTGGAGCGCCCCGAGGTGGTGGTGCTTACGCAGGTGCTGCCAGACGACGTGAACAGCTACGTGACCAACCAAGCCCCCGGTATCGTGGACGAAGTCAATGGCACGAAGATCAAGAACATGAAGGACTTGAAGGCGGCGCTCGCCCAGAAGGGCGATAAGCCCGACTTCATCCACATTCAGATGTATGAGCGCGGGCGTCCGCTAGTCCTGAAGCGCACGCTTGCTGAGGAGGCGCACTCCCGCATCATGAAGAACTACAGCATCAGCCAGGACAGCTACCTGGGCGAATAACTCTGCACCGCCCCCCTTCGACACATGAAGACATTCCTTTCCCTCCTCACCTTTGCCTTGATCGCCAGCACACTGCCTGCGCAGACGGAGCCGCGCAATGAAGTCGGTGCATCGCCTGCACCCCTCCCCCCCTCGAGAGATGGCGTGACGGACAAGCCTCTCGGTGCCCTCGTGCCTGCGCCTGATGACAAGGTCGTTCTCCAAGTGCGCCCGCGCGAGACCATCATCCGCAGCGACGCCTTGCTGAAGGTCAATGTCACCTACCAAGGCTACGCACCCCACATCCCCTGGCAGAAGGAAAGCCCGGGGGGCCGTCGCGGTCTGGGCGTGATCCTTGCTGGCAATCGCATCCTCGTCACCGCGCAGATGGTGGCTGACGCGACCTACATCGAACTGGAACTTGCCGAGGGTGGCCAGAAGATCCCCGCCAAGGTGCTCGGCGTCGATTATGAAGCCAATCTCGCGCTCATTGGTGCAGCGACGAACGCAGAACGCGCCACGGCATTCTTCACCGGTCTGAAGCCGATGAGTATCGAGCCAAAAGCGGAGGTCGGCGAAAACCTAAACATCTGGCAACTCGGCCGCGTCGGCGATCTCATCGTCACGCAGCTGCGCCTGGGCAAGGTGCTCACCTCGCAATACGTCGTCGAGGGCAGCCGGTTCCTCATCTATGAAGGCCAGGGCATCGTCCGCAGCGAGGGAAACAGCTTCACCGTCCCCATTGTGAAAGGCGGAAAGCTCGCTGGCCTGCTGCTTAACTACGACTCGAAGAACCAGCTCACCACCGTGCTGCCTGGCGTGATCATCGAGCACTTCCTTAAAGACATGGAAGATGGCAGGATCGAAGGCTTCCCCAGCCTCGGCATCGAGTTTCAATCCACGCTCGACGAGCAGTTCCGCGACTACCTGGGCCTGAAGCCTGGCCAAGGCGGCATGTTCGTCAGCGCGGTGTCCAAAGGCGGCTCGGCCGATGCGATCGGCGTGAAGAAGAACGACATTGTCCTCGCCATCAACGGGCACAAGATCGACTCCCGGGGCGACTATGACGATCATGACTTCGGGCGCCTGAGCATGAGCCACATCGTGCGAGGCAAGGCCTTCGTGGGTGACAAGGTCGAGATGGTGGTGCTGCGGGACGGCAAGGAACTCACGCTGAAGGGAAACCTGACGCGCAAGCTCCCAGAGGCCAACCTCGTGCTGCCTTACCTCTTTGACCGTGGGCCGAATTACGTCGTCGCAGGCGGGCTGGTCTTCCAAGAATTGACCCGCCCTTACCTGAGCGCTTTCGGTGATCGCGGAGGGGCTGCCTTGGCGCGCCTGTCCTGGGTAGCCAGCCATCCTGAAGAGTATGAGGAAGCAGGGAAGCGGAAGCTGGTCTTCCTCAGCGCCGTATTGCCCACCCCTGGCACGCAAGGCTACGAGCGCATCAGTTGGCTGATCGTCACCAAGGTCAACGGCAAGGACATCAACGACCTCAAGGATTTGGACGCGGCATTGAAGGAACCCCAAGACGCGATCCACACTTTCGAGTTCGAAGACGTCCCGAAAAAGATCTTCCTCGACGCCCTCCAGATGCAAAGGGACAACCTCAATCTCCTCGGCGGTGCCTATCGCATTGGCGAGTTGAAGCGCATCGAGTAACATGCTGCTCGACCTCACAGGCGCACAGCGCGACGACGCCTACATGATCCTGGCTGGCCTAATTACGCCACGCCCCATCGCCCTCGTCACCACCATCGACGAAGACGGTCGGATCAATGCTGCGCCCTTCAGTTTCTTCAATGTGCTGGGCGACTCCCCGCCCATCATCGGCATCTGCCCCGGTGACCGAGCCACCGGCGTGCCGAAGGACACCGCGCGGAACATTCGGCTAACACACGAGTTCGTGGTTAATCTGATCGATGAACCGCTAGCCGAGGCCATGAACCAATGCGCCACCTCCCTGCCACCCGGCGAAAACGAACTGCGCCACGCCGGGCTAACCGCCGCTGAGAGCGTCGCGGTGAAGCCCCCACGCATCGTCGAATCACCGGCCAGCCTGGAGTGCCGCCACCACAGCACCATCGAGATTGGCGACAACCGACTCATCATCGGCGAGGTCCTGCGCGTGCATGTGCGGGATGGCCTTTTCGACCCCGAAACATGGCTAGTGAACCCCTCCAGCTACCAACCCATCGGACGAATGCAGTCCCCGCACTGGTATTGCCGGACCACGGATATGTTCGAGATGCGCAGACCGCGCTAGCATTCCGCTCAATCGAGGCGTATAACCAGCCGCGCTAAGCCGGCATGGCGAAATGGTAGACGCAACGGACTTAAAATCCGTTGGTGGCAACACCGTGTGGGTTCGAGTCCCACTGCCGGTAAGCGCTTCAAGCCTTATAAAATAAGGGATTGAGGCTTTGGGGCGTTTGCGGAGCGAAGCGGCCATTTGCGATGGTTTGCGAGTACAAACGGATACAAATCAGATACAAACTGGAGGGGCTTGCGTGCATTGACACCGGCCTCGGCACTTGGGAGGGCCGCCCCGTCGCTCTACTCCGTCATGAACACTTCCGGCAAGTACTTGGCGCGTGACGCCAAGATTCTGGCCCATTGTTCGGGGGTCTTGCGTGAAATAACCTTGGGCTGGAGCAAGGCGTTCTTTGTCGGTGGCTGTGATTTTTGGGGCTGCTCCATAAGATAGGATAACACTCCTGCGGCTGGATCATCAACCTTGTTCCTGCAAGATACCCAAAGGCTCCGGCATCCTTTTCAAACCATCGCTGTAATGACGAGAGCAACGGTAGGCCTAGACGTCACGGCTTGCTTTTTGCTGCCGCCTTGCGGGCGCGATCACGCTCCCGCTGCTTGCGTGCCTTTTCCCGTGCCGGGAGTCTGCCGCTGGCCATTTCCTCCACGACATGGGCGGCGGTGAGAATGTGCTCCATGCTGAACGGGGGCAGGGTGGTGCCGGATTGCAGGTAAGGCCTGCTTCGATCAGCAAAGGTGTGGGTGTAAAGATGAGCGTGTGATCGTCACTGATGACGAGGCCGATGCGAATGCCATCCTGATGACGGCAGATGAGGGTGCCGTGGCGCGTGGCCGCCTCCTGAAGCTGTTGCAAGCCTTCCAAGGTGCCGTAGCCGAGACGATAGACTTCCGGGTCCACGTCCAAGATGACTGAGCCTGAAGCCCCGCCTAAACGCGCCCAGAGGGCGTCCATGGCCTCCACGATAGGCTGGGTGATGCCTGGAGCCATGTAGAGCCAGCGCCGGCGTGCTGAGGTGAGAATCGAGACGATCTTGGCCTCGTCGGCATTGGTGATGGAGGGAGCGGGAGGCATAGCCAAAACCTATTTTTTGGCGATGCGGGGCTTGGGCTTCTTGGCAACGCTATCACTTATCTTCTTCTCTGCTTTCTCACCGATGACTGGGGCGGCTGGGTGGAATGAAATGGATGGCAGAAGCAGCGGTAGGTAAGGACCGGTGGCCATGACTGTCCTGAGCATCTCTCGGGCAACACCGAAGAGGATGGAACTACCTGTGATCTCGATGAGTTGGGTAATCTTATCCTCAGGGAATGCCCCCTTTTTGACACTGAACCAGCCTTGAATGGTGATGTGAAAGTTATAAGGCGAGTTCTTCTCAGGAAGGACGTTCTGCTTCGCACTGAGCAGAACGCGCCACATGCTCTCTTCGTGGTTGCCATCACTGTTGGGAGGGCAAGCAGTAGCCGTTACCTGCAAATCTTCGAACTCCAGTTTGACCGACGCTGTGGGGTCATACCTGGAATTCGCGGTGCAGCCAATTTCGGTGACGAAATACGAGTGCAATTCAAGCGGCGACACACGAGCTTTCATTGGCAGCATAGGTGATGGTGGTTGCGGCGGGTGAGTGCCGTCGATAGGTCGGAAAGCGCGTTGGCATCGCCGGCTCAGCGAAGGGCCGGAACAGGGCTTGTTCTCCGAGGAAGTCGGGGTGACGACTGCGGAGGTAGCCTGCATCAATGCGGCCATCCATGAGTGCATTGAGCAGTATGTTCATGGAGCGTGAGGGGCGCTCACGACCCGACTCCCAGCGGGTCCAAGTCTTCTCGCCCAATTGGAGCAGACGGGACATTTCCTTCTGGGTGAGTTCGAGATATTTGCGGAGTTCGATCATCTGCTCTGGAGTCAGCAGGCCCATGTGGCGGGCCTTCACGGCATCGAGTTCAGCCTCGGCCTCGCCGGTGAGGTAGATTTCGCCATCAGCGTCTTTCCATGCGCTGACCTGGACTTCGATGGTTTCTGCAATGCCATCGCCAGCGAGTGTGGGAATGTGGACGGGGACTTTAGTGCGGGTGGGTTTCCAGCCTGGAACAGGGGGTATCATAACTTGTCTTCTCCTTTGAGCGGCACATGCGCCGAGTAGATGATGATCAGCTTGCCAGATGGCGTGAGATTGATCTTTGCGTAAAGCTTTACGTTGCGGAAGTGAAACCAGAAGGCCCAGACTTCGCCCGGTTCGTCCATCCCGAAGATGGGGCGTCCTAGGACCTCCGTGGGGGTGAGCGCATCAGCGAGCGCACCATTGCGGTCGTAAGGCCAAGCATCGGGGAACCGAGCCGAGAACTCGTCGCGAGCACGCTGTTTCACCACGATCTGTGCCTTCTCCCCTTTGCGCAGGATCGCAACAACCGACTTTCGCCACGCGGCGGGGATAGGAAGATGTGGATTTGGCTCATGACTCATAAACGTATCAATTGATACCTTGGACGCAAGTTCGAGTTCAATTTGGTGATGTTAAGCTTTGTATTCGACTGAGTCTTCCCGGATGACAAAGGGGCGCTTCGGATCATCGAGCCTGATTTTATAGTGCTCGATCTTGACGACGGGCTGCCAAGGGAGCATCTCGAATGGGTCTCGAAATACGTTAAGTGATGGCTCGCTTGCACAGTGAAGAACAACATAGAGCCAGTGGTCTCGGCGCAAGCGTCTGGCGGTGTTGTATTCGTTCGATGTGAGCGCGATGTCGCCGTCGTGCGACCGCCCTTTAACCTCAATGAAACGCACATCGAGCGCCGTTTTCGGGTCCTCGGGATGTGGCAGGCGGGAGATAAGATCAAAGCCCCGGTTACTTACTGATTGAAGATGAACTGATGGGTGTTGATCAATGCGTAGATCAGGTCCTCCACGGTGTTGAGGCCCTTGTCCTGGGCCTGAAGGCAAAGGCCCTTTTCCTGGGCGGTGGGCTTGCGGGAAAGCACGGCCATGTAAGCGGCGTCGATTCTTTCGTCGGCAGACCGGGCCTTGCCCACGGTGAGCATGAGTTGGCTGTAGCGGTGAACGATCTGCGGCAGGAGTTCTCCATTCATCAATGCCAGAGCCTGGGGAACGGAGGCTTCATGGTTGCTGTTCTCAATGATTTCCCGGTCGCTCTGGCCAAATTCGCGCAAGTAATGACCGCGCGGGGCAGGGCTTTCGATTTCCGCAGCGCGCAGCCACTGCCGGGACTGCTTGGCCCGCGAAAGGAAGTAGTCCCGCCACTGCCTCCGAGGGAGAGCATAATACATGGCCTCTTCGCTCCAGGCCTTTATCTGAGCTTCGGCGACCTCCGCCTTGGTCGGCTTGGTCTTGCGATCCTCAGGGGCCATGTTGCGCCCGCCTTCGGCAGCACCAGCCGCCTGCATGTCGGAACTGGGGGCGGCTTGAATCGGAACCTCCCGATTGGCTTCATCAGCAATGGTCTCGAAGGGCTTGCCGGTGACCTTCTCGAACAGCTTTTTTTGGCCGGGAATGATCACTTCCGCCATAACGGTGCGGCGGGCATGGCTGTAAAGGGCAGTGATCTCACGGCTGATGGATTTGATTTTCGCATGGCACTCAGCAGCGATGGTGGTGGCAGCCTTTTTTTCAGGTCCGGTGGCTTTGGCGGCGATGGATTGGTATTTTTTGGCCCCCTCGCGGGCCTCCGCCAACAGCTTCTGCAAGGCCTCCATACCTTCCGGCTGCTCCTGGTAGTTCTTGGCGGCCACTTGAATGCTCTTGAACGCTTCAGCCGGATCGGCGACCTTTTCCACGGCCAGCCTGCGCTGCTCCAAGACTTCGTGGGTGGTCATGTTTAGCATGTCGGGATTCGGGTTGATCAGCGTCACAAAGCTGTCCCACAGTTGCTCGGCTGTCATGCGGCGCAGCAGCGGGCCGGTGAAGGGGTAGGCAGTCCCGGGTGCCACCTCCTCGCGGGAAGCCTGGCGCTGGTAGGTGCTCGTGTTGAAAAGGATGCGCAGATACGCCTTCATGTCGTAATTCAGGCTCACCATCAGCTTTTCAAGATGGCTCAACAGTTCAGGATTCACCGCCACGGTAGTGTCCGTGAGATCGTCGAGCGGTTCGATCAGGGCGAGGCCGAAGGCCTTTTTCCACAGGCGATTGACCACGACCTTGTTGAAGCGGTCGTTATCGGGACTCGCCAGCCAGCGTGCGTAGGCCTGAACCCTTGTTTCACCTGGCCGAGGAGCACATGCATGGCCCATGATGGCAGTCGCTTTCACGAGGGATTTGGGCTTCGCATCGTCATACTTGTAATCCGGTGGCAGAGTGACCTTGCGCCTCTCGTCAAAGGTCACCTTCGGGTAGCGCCCGATGCCACGAGGCTCGCTCATGGCCTGATTGTATAAACGCTCAGCCTGGAGCAAGGCCTCCTCAGCCGCCCGGCGTGCCCGCCCCACTTTCTCCAACTCCGCCCAGTAAGCGAGGCGGTCGGCCTGGTTGGTTACGTTTTTGGGCCATTCAGGCTGTTTGAACGTGGTGCGAATAGCCATGCCTTGATCACGCAGAAGGTCGCTGATGCCGCCCGTGAAACTGCCGCCCGAGTCTCTGATCTCCACGCCAAAGGTGAAGGCCGCCATCTCATAGAACTGCCTCTGGGTCCACCTGTCGTAGGGGTGATTGTGGCACTGGGCGCATTCAATGCGGGTGCCCAGGAAGACGCGCAACGTGCTCGCCATGTTGTCCAAGGGCATGCCACGATCACGTGTGTAGTAGCCAATCGCACCATCGGACCAGGCCTTACCATCTCCGGCGACCATCTCCCGCACGAATATGTCGTATGGCTTGTTGCTGCGCAGCGCATCCTTGACGAAATGAACATACGCGGGGCCTGTTCGCTGGCCCTTGGATTGCACACGCAGCACATCCGCCCAGTAATGGAAGTAGTTCTGCACATAGCCCTCGGAATCGAGGAGCTTGTCGATCAGTGCCGCCCGCCTTTCATCTTCTCTGGAAGCCAGAAACTCCTCAGCCTCACGCGTGGTAGGAATGCGGCCCACCACATCCAGATAGATGCGGCGCACGAAAACACTGTCGTCCGCCGGGGCGTTGGGCGTCAAGTTGTTAGCCGCCCAGTCCTTCGCCAAAAGCGCTTCAATTTCATCGGCGGCGGCGGAAACTTTGGGGTCGGCTCGGGCGATCGTCCCAAGCCAAAACGTGACAATCATTGAACACGCCAGGAGGCCTTTCATGCAAGGGGTAGAACGCAGGATCAAGCCCTGGAGTTGCAGACGGTTGCGTCGGCCCACATCTTGTGGAGCGGCACTCCTTTGCTGGAACCTGCACGCACAAAGACCAAGTTGCTCCCTCGCTCGCCGTCCGGTGCTGCGGAATCATCGTTTACCAAGGCGCAGCAGGACTGGGTGGCCATGATGCGGGCCAGTTATTTCGCCGAACGCACGCCCCCGTAGGGTGCGGTGATACCGGAGCTGCGCAGGGATCAATCACAGCAAGGAGCAGGAGCGGCTTGTGTGGACGCTCCTGTCGTTCGGTTCCTGTGCCCACGACACCCACGCTGAGGTGATACAAGGCTTCGATGGCTTCGCTGATGTCGTTCTTCTGACTTTTGAGCGTGTAACACAGTTGACGTCAGTCTTCAGACCGCAAGGCGAAGGAACAGCAATACGAAGCGACGCTGCGCTTTCACCCGGGAGTGTTAGCTTACCTCATGCACCCCTTCGCCGATTTCGCCAAAGCCCTGAGCCGGTCCACGGTGTATCTCTCCGGCCTGCAATCTCTGCGACGATGTGGGCTGAGGATGCAGAACGGATGGCACGTCCTTCTCGATGAACGCCGGAAACACCAGCCACTGAAAACGGGCGTCCCCCGATGCAAGGCACTGGAACTAGGTCACTACAACGGTAGGTGCCAGGACGCGCCCGTAAAGGATCGGCAGCAGGTCTTGCTGTGCGATGAGACAGAGATTGAGCCCCACCGAGGTGTCGGTGATGACCGTCACAGGTTGCGGAGGGCGCTGACTGTTGCCAGGTCTTCGGCGAGCCTGTCTTCGTCATAGGACGGAATGCGCCGGGAGAAGAGCACCTCGTCAAAGGCGTGGCGATCCATGCCTGCCATGCGGGCGGCAACTCCGCGAGAGACGTGCCCGGCAGCGTAGGCACCGCAGGCGAGGTCGAGCAGGATTTCAGGTTCGCCCATGTCAGCGAGCGCGGGATCGTCGGGAAGGGTAATCGTCATGGGCGGACACTGCGAGAAGATGGTCGCTTTGCCAAGGCGACTGGTGCGAGAATTGTTTTTTGTTTTCGCGGTGTCGCTGATCGAAGGAAAAGACGAATTCCAGGAGAGTTGACGGAGATTCTCTGGGGCACCTCTGGAAACCCGTTTTCGACTGCCGTCGCAGTGTCCATGATCGGTAGGGCGCGTTGTCTCAACGCGCCGGATACACGACAGGATTTCGCGTCAGAGTGCGCATCGCCACGTCCCACGCTTCGGCGGCGGCGCTATGGGGCCATAGCGCCCTACCAGCGCGGGGCGAAGTCAAGTCCTCTGCGAGAGGAGGTTTCCAGAGGTGCCCTCTAATCACTTGGGATCATGGGCAAATGCCTCACTCGGACGCGGGTGCCTGAGATGGTCAGCAGTGCGCCAGCTGTGAGCGATGCTTCGGCAAGTGCGATGGCTGCACAGACGTGGTCGCGGGCGGAGGTGTCGAATTCGTTGTCCATGCGCAGCAGGACAACGCTCGGTCCCGCCTCGCGTGTGACATAGAGGATTTGAGAGAAATCGAGGTCCTGTGTGACGATCACATACTGGTGCTCGCGCGCCCAATTCATCAAGTCGGTATCAGGCGCGCCGCCAGGGCCGACTGTAGCCCAATGGCGCACCTCCCAGCCGTGGGAGGCGAGCAGAGGCACCCAGTCCTGACTGAGGTTCATGTCCACCAGCAACTTCCTGCTGCGGCCATGACGAGTTCTTCGTCGTCCACTCGCAGAGCGGCATAGGCGAGGCAGGCATCAATGTCTTCCGGCTCCAGATAGGGGTAGGCGGCAAGGATTTGCTGAGGCTGCCGATGATTAGCAAGCTGCCGCAAAATGTTGGCGACGGTGACACGAAGGCCACGAATACAAGGCTTTCCCGACATGACGACTGGATTCAGGGTGATGCGTTCGAGGTTCATGTGGAGGATGCGTTGATGGAATGATAGGCGAGGGACCTCGTTTCGCAAGGACCCACGCATGTCACGAGACTTTGCGCTTTGTCTTGCTTGAGGGAAGGCCAGCACTTAGTTAGAAATGGGGCGCGGTGTGATCTTCCAATAGAGCACCACGGATTCCGGGCGAACGAGGTTCTGATCATGCGTGCGCACTACCTGGGGGCTGTTGCCCATTTCGTCGGCAACCTGGGCGGCTTTTTTGATCTGGGCGAGGCGATAGCTGCCGTAGCTATGGCGGAGCAAGTTTTCCTCCCATTGGATTTCAGCCACTTTGGCCACTTTGCTCAACTCCGAGCGGTAGATGGTCGCTGACAATCCCAAGGGCGCGCTGCTGTTCGTGGCGAGGGGCTTTAGCCATGCCACGGCGTTGGGGGAGAGTTCAACACTGCGGCGGCGGTTGGTCTTGGTGACTTCGCTGAGAAGCTCAATGCAGGGGGAGGCGATGTCCAGGTGGATGTGTGCCCATGACAGCCGCTCGGCTTCGGCGCGACGCAATCCCGCAAAAGCCTGGAGCACGAGCAGGACACGCAGCCTTGGCGTAGCGGCAGAGAGCACAGCGTGAACCTGATCGGGCGCGAGAATGGCGGGAGCAGAGCGAGTGATCTTCGGCGCTTCTACGCGGGTAACGGGATTGCTGGGGAGCCTGCATTGC
>Ga0247834_1005555_pt1 | contig 14834 bp, 15 predicted proteins | sample LaCruzMarch2015__8_FD_187118 | JGI IMG/M metagenome (GOLD analysis project Ga0247834, IMG submission 187118) | Freshwater microbial communities from meromictic Lake La Cruz, Castile-La Mancha, Spain - LaCruzMarch2015_12m | ecosystem: Environmental > Aquatic > Freshwater > Lake | place: Spain... | reverse complement strand
AAAAAGCAATTTAAAAGTTAAACTTCATTCAGATAATCGAAAAAAACTTCTGTGCTCCACGCCTCTGCCGCTTCTTCAAAACTTGGTTTTATACTAGCCCAAATCGTTTTAAACAACGGAGATTTTCTATAATTTTCGAGGCAACTTTCGTTTTTCCAAAGACTGTAGGTAAAGAACACATCAGGATTTTTTATATCGTTCAAAAGACGAATTCCATGGCATCCCTCAAATGTGGCTACTTTCATTTTTGTTTCATTGAATATGCTAAGAAAAAGATCGCGCTGTCCTTCCTGAAAATGTAACTTAACTATCCGTGTAATCAAAACTGCAGCGTATTTATGGACTTGTGTGAACCTGCAGGCTCAAAATTTACACGGATTACGTCCCCTTTTCTTACACCAAATAACTTATCAGCACCACCAAAGCTTCGATTAGCACCTTGGTTGATAGCAATTTCAAGAAGTCCTGCATTGTTGAAGATAGCGACTTTATCCCCAACGGCAACACTATTATATGTGGGAGATATTTTTTCTAAGTGGTAGCTTTTATTAAAATAATAGATAACAAATGGTACATTTTCTCCAAATCGATCAAAGTCTTTTTTATTGATATTAGAAATTAGATTTCCAAATGAATCAATATGGATAACATTTCCTTGAATGGAAAATGATTCAATAATCGGATTTTGTAGTAATGCAATCTTATAGTCGCTCGCGATTTCACAAAAAGTTGCGGGTGTTTCACCACAAATAATCTTAATGGCAAGCGGAACAAAGCAGTTCTTGGTGGGAAAACTTTGCATCTCAGGATGATTTTCAATTTGTTTATAGCGGTAAAATGCAGTTGCAGATTGGTCGCCCAAGAAAGCACCAAAAAAACCATTGTCGTTTGCAATAAAATAATGCTCGTTGAAAAGCAAAATGCAAGGATAGCTTGGGGTAAATAAGTTATCTGAACTGTCTTGGTTTGAATTTATTAAATGGGGTTCGCTGTCCACACCAATGATATGAATAGTGCCTTTTGGAAAATCCCTGTAGCAATTTCTTAATTGAAAAGCGGCTTCAGAAGTATCGAAAGGTTTGATTTCATGTGAAATATCAATAATTACTGGCGATGAAAGAGCACTAAACAAGGCACCTTTAATTGAAGCAACATAATAATCTTTTAATCCAACATCAGTGGTTAGGGTAATGATTTGCATAATGATTTTTCGTGCGGTATAACTATAATATTTACTTTTACCAAAAGTAAGTTATTTCAAATAGATAATTATATCCAAATATATTTTAATTGAAGCTAGAAAATAGAGAAATTGCCATTGAAGGAGTAAATCCAGCTGATTTATTCGGTGTTAATAACCAAAATTTAAAACATTTAAAGAATTTTTTTCCAAAACTATCTGTCTTATCTCGAGGTAGTATTTTAAAAATTAACGGTGACCTCGAATCCATGGATGAGTTTGAGCGTAAATTCGAATTGATTGTTAGGCATTTTGAAACGTTCAATTCCTTAACAATAAACAACATTGATAACCTTATGCTCGCAAACGGTGCCTCTTTGTTGACTAAGGGGATGGATGACGAAATACTCGTTCATGGAAATGGAGGAAATAAAATTAAAGCGCGAACGGTTAACCAAAAAAAATTAGTTGAAGCAGTTTATAATCATGACATGGTATTCGCTGTGGGACCAGCAGGTACAGGGAAAACGTATACAGCTGTTGCTTTAGCTGTCCGGGCACTCAAAGCAAAGGAGATTAAACGAATTGTATTGACTCGTCCAGCTGTTGAAGCGGGTGAAAACCTTGGCTTTCTGCCGGGTGATTTAAAAGATAAATTAGATCCCTATCTCATGCCCTTGTATGACGCATTAAGGGATATGATTCCTCCTGACAAATTAGCAAATATGCTCGAGACCGGTATCATTGAGATTGCTCCCTTGGCTTTCATGAGGGGAAGAACACTGGATAAGGCGTTTGTTATTCTCGACGAAGCACAAAATTCGACCAGTCTGCAAATGAAGATGTTTTTGACACGCATGGGGATGACTGCTAAATTTGTTATCACGGGCGATATGTCCCAAGTTGATTTGCCTCTTCGTCAGAAATCAGGCCTAAATTATGCCTTAGAGATTTTAGAAGATATTGAAGAAATAGGGATAATTAGACTGGGAAAAAGCGATATAATACGACATAAATTAGTTTGTAAAATAATTGAAGCCTACGAGAAATCAGAAGAAAAATCACCTCAAAATGAAAAATCACAATGAATAAAATGTCCAAAGTCGTTTATAATTTTGACGGCCAAATTGATGTCTATCATGGTAAAGTTCGCGATGTTTATTCTTTATCAAATAACCGTTTGGTAATGGTGGCGAGCGATCGAATTTCGGCTTTTGACCACATTCTTCCAAAAGGAATACCATACAAAGGACAAGTGCTCAACCAAGTGGCCACCTATTTTTTGAATGCAACTAGTGATATTGTTCCAAATTGGTTAATTGCCACCCCAGATCCTTGTGTTACAGTTGGATATGCTTGTAAACCCATTCGTGTTGAAATGGTTATTCGTGGATATTTAGCTGGACATGCAGCTCGAGAGTACGGTTTAGGAAAAAGAGTTTTGTGTGGTGTCGCTTTACCGGAGGGACTAAAAGAAAATGACCGATTTCCACACCCCATAATAACACCTGCAGTAAAGGCAGAGGAAGGACACGACATAGATATTTCCAAGGAAGATATATTGTCACACGGGCATGTCGCTCCCGAGATTTACGCGAAAATGGAATTGTACACCCATCAGTTATTTCAAAGAGGTGCTGAAATGGCTAGTTTGCAAGGTTTATTATTGGTGGATACGAAATACGAGTTTGGTTTATTAAACGGGGATGTTATTTTAATAGATGAAATTCACACGCCGGACTCATCTCGTTATTTTTATGCCGATGGATACGAAGAACGGCAGGCTGCGGGAGTCGAGCAAAAGCAATTGTCAAAAGAGTTTGTTCGGCAATGGTTAATTGAGAATGGATTTCAAGGTCTTGAAGGTCAAAAAGTTCCTGAAATGCCGGATGATTTTGTTGCGCTTATTTCTGAAAGGTACATAGAATTATACGAGCGAATAACAGGGATGAAGTTTGTGAAAACGGCAGTTGAAAATGCAGAGGAAAGAATTTTTAACAATGTTCAATTGTACCTGCAAGGACTTAATACCTAACTCATTTTTTTTCAAGAACCTCCACAATTGGTTGTCCGGTCATTGCACCTGATCGTTGTAAAAACAATAGGTGGGTCAATGTAGCCGAGATGTCAGTAATGTCCATTGGTCGAAAAACATCTTTTGCTTTCAGTCCGCCACCATACCAAAGCAAGGGTACGTGTGTGTCGTAATTAAAGGCAGACCCGTGTGAAGTTCCTTTTTTTTCTGATTCGTCTGCCACAGGTAAATAACCAGGTTGCAAAAGGTATAGAATGTCTCCACTTCGCTGGTAGTCAAACCCAAGAAATAGCATTTTACGCCATTCATCATTGCCAACTGGGTCTTCAAGTAATTGGTGTGCGGTGAAAACAGACTTAACTTCTGGCCATTCTCTAATTTCATTGGCTATGAATTGGCATACTTCAGAAAAGTTTAATTTCAAGGAGTCAATTTCTTTTCGGTTTAAGTAAATATTCTCATTTGTTTCTTTAAGACTTATATTGGAATTAAATTCCGTTTTGACAGCTGCTTTAAGGCTTTTTAATTTCGAATTGCTCGCGTGGTAGCCGCCGGGGAGCCTCATGTCCATTAACATTTGGGGTATTGGAACGACGGCATGGTCGGCAGTAAGAAATAGCGTGAAATTATGTCGACCAACTTGTTCACTAATCGCTTTTATTAATTTTGCAAGTTCAAGATCCAAGCGTGCATACATATCTTCCATTTCAAGCGAGTATGGACCAAAACTATGTCCAGCAATATCGGGTGTAGAATAACTTAAGCAAAGCATATCCGTTTGATCATCTTTCCCTAGCGACTCATTTTTTAACGCGTCAATGGCTAAATCTGTTAACAAACTATTTGCAGCAGGGGAAATAGTAAAGTCTGAAAAATCTTCTGATGAAAACTCCGTGAAGTTATAAGGAAATACAGCAGTTGTTTTACCACCAATTTGTGCTTCATATTTACTAGAGTCCTTTTTTCCAGCAACATAATTCTCTATTGGATACAATAATTCCCAATCTGCAAGATAACTCGTGGCATTTTTTGTGGCATTAAATTTTAACAACCAATCGGGTAATTTTTTCATGTAATAGCTGCTTGTTGTGAAAGTGCCACTTTTCGAATCGAACCAATAACTACCATTGCTTAAGTGTCCACCAGGTAATATTGCGCTGCGATTTTTTATGGATAATGAAATGACCTTTGCACTGGGATAACTTAGTTTTAACTGGTCTGTAATGGTATACGTTTTTAGTCTTTTTGGTGAGGCCTTTCCGTTTGAGGAAAGTGTACCTATACCCGTTTCATTTAAATCTTCAACACAGTTTATATTTCCTTTCGCTTCTCGATCATACCAACTGTTTCCTATTATTCCGTGATTATTTGGACTTGTGCCGGTATAGATTGAGGCATGTCCAGGACCAGTGTAGGTGGGTACGTAATTATAATTTACATTCCTGCAATTTATTCCATCGCGTAAAAAAGTATTAAATCCTTCCTTTAAAAAATGATGTTGGTAACGATACAAATATTCATAGCACATCTGATCAACTACAATTCCAACAATCAGTTTATTTTTTTTCTGCGCGACTAAATTGCCTGAGAAAGCAACGAAAATAATAAGGATTAATAAAGATAAAAATTTATCATTTGCCCGGTTTTGCATTTTTTATTGGTGTTACAGGTGAAGTATTTATCGGCTTGTTTGGATTACTGATTAACGTTAAGGTCTGCAACCGTTAAGCGAACTTGTGCTTCCTGAAGCAGCATAAGCGTAAAAAATAAAAACAACAGTTTCATCTTTTTACAATTACGAATTAAATTTATATCCTACCCCTTTAACGGTAGAAATCAGGTCACTTCCTATTTTCTCTCTAATTTTTCTGATGTGGACATCTATTGTGCGGTCACCAACAATTATTTCGGTGCCCCATACGCTGGTTAAAATAGCTTCGCGGTTAAATACAAAAGTAGGTTTCGATACAAGTAAGGCCAAAAGTTCAAATTCTTTACGTGGTAAGTGTATTTCCGCACCATCCTTGATTACGAGGTAACGTTCCCGGTCAATCTTTATATGTTGCTTGTTATCGAAAATCTCAGAGCCATTATTTCGCCTTAACAACGCATTTAGCCGACTTATCAACACTTTGGGTTTGATTGGTTTAGTTACGTAATCGTCTCCTCCAGACTGAAAGCCGGCAATTTGGCTGTAATCTTCGCCTCGGGCAGTTAGAAAACAGATAATGATGTGTTCCCATTTTGGATTTGCTTTAACGTACTCACAAAATTCAATACCATCCATCTGAGGCATCATAACGTCTAAAATAATTAAATCAGGTGCAGATACTTCGAGGCTTTCTGCAGCTTCTTTGCCATTTTGAGCACAGGAAACGTCATGTCCTTCTCGTTTGAGATTGTACAATAGTAACGTTCTGATGTCTTCCTCGTCATCGACGATTAGTATCTTTGCCATAACTATGCGAATTTACAAAAGTTTCTCTAGTTTTACCAAAAACTTATTTTCAAGCTTATAAAAGCTAAAACGTTCGTATAGTTTAAACCCATTTTTGGCTTGTATTATTATTTAAAATTATGTCCAAAAGATTTTGTGGAAGGAAAGGCTTAGTAAATTATTTAAATTAATTTTAAGTTCATTTAATTGAATGCAATTATTAACCTGGAATTATGGAGATAAATATTCTCTTAGCGGAAGATGATTTTAACTTTGGTTACGTTCTTGTTGCCCAATTAAGACAAGATGGATATAACGTAACTTTGGCAACAGATGGCAGTGATGCATTAAAACGCTTCAATGAAAAAGTATTTCATCTTTGTATCTTCGATGTAATGATGCCCTTGAAAGATGGTTTTTCTCTATCCAGGGATATTCGAAAAATTAATAGCGATATTCCCATTCTTTTTTTAAGCGCTAAGTCAATGACCGTTGATAAACTAGAGGGATTTAATTCAGGAGGGGACGATTATTTGACTAAGCCATTTAGCGTTGAAGAATTGCAATTGCGAATAAGGGCATTGTTAAGGCGGGTCAATATCAAAGTAGACAAGCCAGAAGATAAGATAATACAACTTGGTTTATTTTTATTTGACACCGAAAACAATCATTTAACCATAAGTGGTACTAAAAAGTCCCTGACAAAAAAGGAGTCTCAAATTTTAAAATTGCTATTTAAGTTTAAAGGGCAAGTATTATCTAGAGAGATTATTTTAACAGCCGTTTGGGGTCAAAATGATTATTTTGTGGGAAGAAGTTTGGATGTTTTTATTACCAAATTGCGAAAATACCTTAGGGATGACGCTACTATTGTCTTATCAAATATACATGGCGTTGGCTTTAAATTAGCTGTTGAAGAATGACCACTTACATTTTGCATATTGAAACAGCTACAAAAGTTTGTTCTGTCGCTTTATCATTGAACGGTGAACTTCTTTCTATAACCGAGTCGGCCACCGACGAATTTATTCATGGGGAGCTACTTACTAACTTCATATCCAATGTGGTAGCAAGTGCTAAAATTCAGTTCGTCCAATTGCAAGCTGTTTCTATTTCCTCTGGACCAGGCTCATATACAGGGCTTCGAATTGGTATATCAACGGCCAAAGGGATTTGTTTTGGACTTTCAATCCCATTAATTTCAGTGCCTTCACTATCCTCTCTACTCTACCTCGCAAAAGAAAAGCATCCAGGCTGTAGGATATGTGCTATGTTCGATGCAAGAAGGATGGAGGTATTTAGTCAACTTGTGGATGAACACATGAACGATCTAAAATGTGTTGGTCCAGAAATTATTGACGAGCAGACAAGCATTGCATATGATCCTTTTCTCGCAATAGGCGATGGCGCCACAAAAGCAAAAGCGCTCTGGTCGGCAAGAAATATTCAATTTGATGAATCCATCGTTCCTTCTGCGAAAGGTCAAATACAGATTGCTTATCAAAAGTTCCTGAATAGCGAATTTGAAGACGTAGCTTATTTTGTTCCTAATTATGGAAAGGAGTTTTATTCGAATTAGTACAAACGTATTTTTTTCACCCAAGTAATTTCATTTTTACAGGCATCCTTTACGGTGAGTTTAATGTTAGTTATTCCCTTTTCTGAGGCGTTAATGTAGTGAATTAACACATTGTTTTTTTTATCATACTCTAGGACTTTCCACTTTCCGTTCAGGTATAAATTGTAATCTTGTATACTTGTTTTTGAGTCAGTGACTTTCCATTCCAATGTTTTTTTATTTACAATCGTATCGGAGGTCGAAAAATTAGTAGGGTTAATTGTTGGCGGTGTTAAATCTATACCTACTTGAAAAGTTCCCAATGAAGTAATAACGGCTTCGAGTTTATTTTTGACAATACTTGTTTTAAGCGCCTCTTTTTGTCCCTTAGTTACGATTGAATAGATGTATTGTTTTGATATTAATGCATTTTCAAGTGGCGAGAAGCAAATAATTGCCCCTAAATTTAATGGCGTACTTTGTTTGCCGAGTTGAATTTTTTCTTTGGTAATTAAAATGTCTTTTTTTTCAGGTTCAAATAATGCAAATGGATTTAAGGTAAGTGAATTTCCAAAAGCCTCAAAATAATACGACGAGTCAGGTCTTAAATATAAGCTGCTTGGCTTAGCGTCAAGGTTTATTTTACCCATATCATAACGATAAATCAAATCAAAATTAATAATTGAGGTATTTCTTTTTGTGTCGTTTAAACGAATGCTAATCGCAATAGAGTCATGCCCATTTAGGGTAATAATCCTATCGGGATCGGATTTATAAATGGCCAAAGGATTTTGTCTTTTGTGAATAAACTTGTGAATTTTCCGGTTATTGGTTTTGTATTCGTGGTAATCGCAATAATCGTTGATCATTCGGTCATGCTCGAATGACACGGTATCAATAATACTGTGAAAAATCGTATCGTTGGACACCATCAGCACGTTTTCGAAAAGGCCACAAGTAATCAAGTCCTCGCCAATTTTATCACTGCCCTCGAGACCAATAATTAATTTATTAGTTCCATTCAAAAAATTTTGTGGGATACTAATTTTATTTCCTGCCACCTGGTATTCACCATCTTTTTTTAGCACTGGCACGGCTAGTTTTTTATCGTTAATATAGTATCCATGCTGATCTACGGAATAAAGATAAACTGTACTCGGAACTGGTGCCTGTTGGTCAATTACATTAAATCCATGAACAAGTGGATGCAGGGCTTTTTCTGTTTCGGTATCCCTTAGCTCGAAATGTAAATGAGGGCCTGAGGAGTTGCCAGAATTTCCAGAATAGGCGATGAGTTGTCCTTTTGTCACCTTAATTTGGGTAGAATCGAAGTACATATCAATCACGTTCAACTGATTTTTTTCTTGATAAGTATTAACAAGTTCTTGAATATTTTTTTCAAAAGCTGAGCAGTGAGCATAAACGCTTGTAACCCCGTTTGGGTGGTTCACATAAATTACTCTTCCGTAGCCAAGCGGCGTAATTTTTATTCTCGAAACATAACCCGCCTCAATGGCAAAAAGAGATAATCCAACTTTGCCATTTGTTCGAAAGTCAATTCCCATATGGAAATGATTCGGACGAATATCACCAAAGGAAGCAGAAAGTTTTAATGGAATCCCCAAGGGGGAGTGATAGTTGGGCTTGACGTTTTGTGCAGTGAAATATGTAGGGATTATAAAACCCAATATTAGAATTAATGGCCAGTAAATTTTCATGCCCAAAGTTAGTATTTCAAAAAAGAAGAAAATACCGAGTTAAAAATATTGTTTTCAACGAATGTATATTAACTTTGTGAAAAGTTGCCAAAATGACAGAGCAAATTCAGGTAAGTATAGCGCTTTTACGTAAAAAGTTTTTGGGAATTCACCAAGAATTTCAACGTGCTAAAGAGGAAATTACCGAATTGAATTCGCAGCTAGCAGTACTAAAAGCCGATTTGATTGACATCAAAAGTTCAAAGATGTTGTTGGAAATCGAACTAAAAACTGCTAAATCTATTGTTGAGGAAACCAATAAGCAGGTTGTTAATGATTTATTATCTTCTAATGGGAGAAGTAATGAACAAATTGACGATTTGGTTAAGGAAATAGAAAATTGTATCGCAGCAATAAAAAAATAAGAAATGGGTAAAATTTCTTTAAAAGTGGAAATAGCTGGTCGTTCTTATCCTCTTACCATACAGGAAGGGGAGGAGAAAAAAGTGCTTAAGGCAGCAGAAGATATTAATCATGCAATAGCCCTTTTGAAAGCGAATTATTCGGTGAATGATTCGCAAGATTTGTTGGCTATGTCGTCTCTTCAGCTTTTGCTAAAAGGCGCTTCTTCTAAATTAGAAAAAGAAGTTCAAGCCCCAGATTATTCCCTTATTGAAAACGCGTTACAAGATTTTACAGCAGAGTTAGATCAACTCTACTAATCCTAGCCATTCGTCCAACTTGAAGTATTAACTAGTTAAATAAAAACAGTTGAAATGGAAGTGTTATGGATTTTATTGGGTTTAGTTGGAGGAGGAGGAGCCACTTTTTTTGGCCAAAAATTTTTGGTGAAATCAAAAAGTGAAGGGCTTATCAAGGAAGCGGAATTACAAGCAGAAAACATTAAGAAAGAGAAAAATATTCAGGCTAAAGAAAATTTTTTACGTCTTAAAGAAGAGCATGAAGTTGCCATCAAAGACCGCGAGAGAAAATTGCAGTCCAATGAAGACCGTGCTCGTGCTAAAGAAAAAAATATCGATCAAAAATTAGAGGATCTCGGTCGTAAAGAAAAAATTACGGAGGGTTTACAGCAGGATTTTGAAGCGAAGTTTCAAGGTTTAGCTGCACGAATGCAGGAACTTGATAAAATACAAAGCAAACGTGTTGAGGAGCTGTCCAAGATAAGCGGTTTACAAGCAGAGGATGCTAAAAAAATGTTAATGGATGCGCTTACTGATGAGGCTAGAACAGGTGCCATGGCGCAAATAAAGGAAATCACGGAAGAAGCAAAGTTAAATGCTAATCGTGAGGCGCGAAAAATTGTTATTCAAACTATTCAACGCGTTGCAACGGAACAAGCAGTGGAAAATGCGGTATCGGTTTTTAATATCGAGTCCGACGAGGTGAAAGGCCGAATAATTGGGCGCGAGGGTAGAAATATTCGTGCGCTGGAGGCAGCAACAGGGGTGGAAATCGTAGTTGACGACACACCAGAGGCAATCATTTTATCGTGCTTTGACCCAATTAGAAGGGAAATTGCTCGCCTTGCCTTGCATCAATTGGTTTCAGATGGCCGAATTCATCCTGCTAGAATTGAGGAGGTGGTATTGAAAACTAAAAAGCAGTTAGAGGAAGAAATTGCTGAGACGGGTAGAAGAACGTGTATTGATTTGGGTATTCACGGTTTACATCCCGAATTGATGCGCATGGTTGGTAGAATGAAGTACCGATCTTCCTATGGTCAAAACTTATTACAACACTCGCGCGAGGTAGCCAATTTGTGTGCTATCATGGCCGCTGAACTTGGATTAAATGTTAAACTCGCCAAACGTGCCGGTTTATTACACGATATTGGTAAAGTTCCAGATGAAGAGCCCGAATTGCCGCATGCTATTCTTGGAATGAAAATAGCTGAGAAATTTGGTGAAAAAGGGGAGGTGCTAAACGCAATTGGCGCACACCACGATGAGATTGAAATGACTTCACTTATATCGCCAATCGTGCAAGTTTGTGATGCTATTTCGGGTGCTAGACCGGGTGCACGTCGTGAAATCGTAGAAACCTACATCAAGCGCATAAAGGAACTAGAGAATTTGGCACTGTCTTATGATGGCGTTAGTAGCGCATATGCTATTCAAGCAGGAAGGGAATTACGCGTGTTGGTGGAAGCAGAAAAAGTAACAGACCAAAAATCTGAAGAATTGTCATTTACTATTTCGCAACGGATTCAAACAGAAATGACGTATCCTGGACAAGTTAAAGTAACGGTTATCCGTGAAAAACGATCTGTGAATTACGCTAAATAATTGGTGAAAACTTAAGTTACGCTTCTTTGTTTTTAAGTTAAAGGTCTTCAAAATGAATCCAAAATGGCAATTAATTGCAGGTCCTTGCAGTGCTGAAACACGTGAGCAAGTTATGGAAACGGCAAAGGGTTTAGTGTCGCTTCAGCCAAGCTATTTTCGTGCAGGTATTTGGAAGCCACGTACCAGACCAGGCGAGTTTGAAGGCTCGGGAAATCCAGCTTTAGAATGGATGAAAGAGGCCAAAGCAACCTATGGATTGAAAATATGTACCGAGGTGGCGAATGCGAATCATGTTGAGCTAGCTTTGAATGCTGGTTTTGATATGCTCTGGATTGGAGCTCGCACCACCACAAATCCTTTTTCTGTTCAAGAGATTGCCGATGCGCTAAGAGGCGTAGACATGCCTATCATGGTAAAAAATCCGATTAATCCCGATTTAAAATTATGGGTTGGCGCTATTGAGCGACTTTATAACGTTGGGGTAGTTGATGTCTCCGCCATTCATCGGGGATTTTCCGTTTATGAAATTGCAAAATACCGCAATAACCCTAATTGGCAAATTCCAATCGATTTAAAACAGGAATTGCCTCAACTACCACTTCTGTGCGATCCCTCTCATATCACAGGTGATGCCTCCATGTTGTTGGAAGTTGCCCAGAAAGCAATTGATTTGAAATATGATGGCTTAATGCTTGAAACGCATTGTAATCCCCGCGAAGCGTGGACAGATGCTAAACAACAAGTTTCGCCAGCGGAACTAGCGGCGCTTCTGGAAAAATTGCATTTCAGGGATAGAAGGGAAATTGAGGAGGCAGAATTATTGGAGTTTAGAGCCAAAATTAATGCAATGGATGAGGCTATTATTCATTTGTTGACCGAAAGAATGTTTACTTCTGGATTGATTGGTAAATTTAAAAAAGAACATAATTTAGCGATCTTGCAGAAAGCACGCTGGGAAGAGTTACTTGTAAGTAATGTCGATAAAGCAGTTAAGCTTAATCTCTCCAATGAATTCTCAACGCAATTGTTTAAACTTATTCATCAGGAATCAATTCATATTCAGTCGCAAATTTTGAATGACAAAAATCATGAATAAAACCATACTTCCTTTTAAGTATCAAGGAAGTCTGGTGGCTAATCCATCCAAAAGTTACCTGCAAAGGGCTATTGTTTGCGCCGTTCTAGCGAAAGAAGAAACACATTTTTCAATTGATAATCCTTCCGACGATGTATCTGCTGCGCTTCGTCTTTTGCCTGCTTTGGGTGCATCCTTTCAAAATGGAATAATTCATCCATCTTCTTCGGCGAATAGACAGGATGAATTGATACTGAATGTGGGCGAGTCAGGTTTGTTGCTTCGCTTAATGTCCACGATTGGACTAGGTTTTGCCAAACGATTGATTATTCAGGGAGAGGGTACTTTGCTGAAACGATCGATTGTTTCACTGGTAGATCAATTGCGAGCAATAGGCTTGCAAGTTGCATCCAATAATGGTTTTCTTCCTATAGTTATCGAGGGAGAAATTACGAATACTTCTTTGTCGGTGAATGCATCGGATAGTTCTCAATTCCTTTCTGGTTTACTGATTTCGCTTTCGCAAAGACCTTTTGATAGTGTGGTGCATGTGTCGGCATTAAGCAGTAAGCCTTACATTGATTTAACCCTCGATGTCTTGAAAGATTTCGGCGTAAGTATTTGCCATGAAGATTACAAAATATTTTATATCAAGGGGAATCAAATGATGTCTCCTCAAAAAATTAGTATAGAAGGTGATTGGAGCGGGGCATCGAATCATTTGGTGGGTGCTGCCATTTCAGGTGAAATTACAATGAAAGGACTGTCGATTAATTCTACTCAAGCAGACAAATGTATATTGGAAGTATTAGAGGTATTTGGCGCCATAGTGGAAGTTCATGAACAGGAAATTACAGTGAAGCAAAAGGAAAAACTCCCCTTTGACTTTGATGCGACCCACTGCCCAGATTTATTTCCTCCTCTTGCAATTTTGGCATGTGCTGCAGTGGGCACGAGTGAAATTAAAGGACTTCATCGTTTGGAGAATAAAGAATCAAATCGTCAACTTAGTATTGTCAAGATGTTGAACGTGCTTGGTGTGAATCATCGAATTGTTGCGGACAGCATCTTTATTGAAGGTAAGGGAAAGGTCCATGGTGGAACGATCGCTACCTATAATGATCATCGCATTTCGATGGCTGGCGCTATTGCAGCTTGTATAAGTACTTCAGAAATTATCATCGATAATGTTGCTTGCGTGTCGAAATCATATCCTAATTTTTTTAACGACCTAGAAGCTTTAGGTGTTATTGATTAGTTTGTTTTTTTTTTCGTCTCGATTGGCAAAAAGCGGATCGAGTCGTAAGCGATACCGAAAAGCACCGAATTCTCGGTGCGAGGTTTCGATATGTCGTTTCGGTGTGGCGTTTGATAGAAAAGTGTCTCTCGGCTCCGCTCGATTCACTTAAAGGGCATCGAGCGGAGCCGAGAAGCACGACTTCAATCGAGAATTGATTTTTTCGTTCTTTTGTACTTGTGCTGAGCTTGCCGTAGTATCAAGACAAAAGTACATAGAAAATAAAGTCCGATTTTTGTCGGACCATTGTGTATTATAATAAGATTCAAGAAAACTTTGTATAAATAAATATTTGTCATTAAAAATATTTATTAATTTCGCCCTTAAACTTAGGAATGTTGACCAAAAAGTTTGGAACTAACATTTTAATTAAATTATTAATCTAAAAAAAAATGATGAAAAAACTACTTTTAATCGCTGGATTTTCAATCGGTCTAGTTGCTGTGAATGCTCAAATCATGAGAGGTGATTTTATTATTGATCCATATATTGGAGTTCCTAATTGGGCAAATAGTTTATTGTACAGTCAATACGATGGTACAAATACGTCTGTAGCTAATTATAAAACGATAGGTAGTGCATTATCTTATGGGGGAAGATTAGAATATATGATTGCTGATAAAGTGGGTATTGGAGCAGATGTTAATTATGAAGTTTCAGGCTTTTCTTTTGATTATGTTGATTATCAATACGATGGATCCGGCAATATTATTCTTGACATGAATGGAAATGCGATGCAAACATCTTACACAGATAAATACACAGCAAAAAAATTGCGAGCCATGCTTCGTCTAAATTATCATTTTTTCCAAAGTGATAGAGTAGATGTTTATTCTGGTTTTGCTGCAGGGTATAAAAGTGTTAATCGTGAATTTACTACCACCCCTTCTAATCCAACTAGCACTAATGACAGTTTTAATAAAGCATTGGTTCCTGTAACGGCAAGGTTAGCGATTGGGTCTAAAATATATTTCACTCAGAATATTGGTGCGCATGTTGAATTAGGTGTTTTTGGTGGAGGATTAATCCAATTTGGCCTTTCAGCTAAATTCTAAGTAATTCATTAATTAAAAAAGCCATCCGTTATTTGACGGATGGCTTTTTTAATGAGCTAAAGGTAAAGAGTTAGATTTTTAACGGACTTTTCAAATACGGTCCAGGTCCAAAGTGTTCCGTAACCACCGGTTTCAAATGATATAGGGCCATTCTGCGCCAAACAAGTGTTCGCAGCGATGATGATAAATAAGAG
>Ga0247834_1005551_pt1 | contig 14838 bp, 14 predicted proteins | sample LaCruzMarch2015__8_FD_187118 | JGI IMG/M metagenome (GOLD analysis project Ga0247834, IMG submission 187118) | Freshwater microbial communities from meromictic Lake La Cruz, Castile-La Mancha, Spain - LaCruzMarch2015_12m | ecosystem: Environmental > Aquatic > Freshwater > Lake | place: Spain... | reverse complement strand
TTCCGCCAACAATTTAGTATCTATAGGTTTTAGAATGTTTGAGCCATCTAAACCTTGGGGTTTTAAAACGGCGTTGTACTGGCGGTATCGGATCAAACATGCCGTATAAAGATCCAAAAGTTAAGCAAACTAAACAAAAGACGTACGCAAATACGTACTACGCCAACAATAAAGCGACTGTAATAGCCGCAAGTAAGGCGTCTGCCAAGGCGTATAAAGATCAGTGGCGTAGCTTTAAAGCTACATTAGCCTGCGTAAAGTGCGGGCAAAACCACCCTGCCACATTTGACTTCCACCACATAGACAGCAACACCAAAGAAGCTGCGGTCAATAAGCTAGTAAAAAACCGTGCGTTTAAACGGGCTATGGAAGAAGTCAAAAAGTGCATTGTCCTTTGTGCCAACTGCCACCGCATCCATCATCACGATCAGCGTATCGCTAGGAAAGCCAAAAAGAAAAAAGGGGCCGAAGCCCCCTGACTGTATACACACTGTATATACATTTACTCTTTATTAGCAGCTTCTGCAGAAGCTTCAGTCGCAGCACCATCTAATTCTTCTTCAGTGTCGTCTTCATTTTCAAACTCTTCATCGCTAAGCACGATATCATATTCAACTGCCCAACCGTAACTTTCTTGAAATTCCACAAACTTTTGGAAAATTTCAATCATCTCAAAATCGTGTGTTTCAATAGACAACTTGTTGTTACCAAAGCAACCAAATTCCATTTCAAATTTCATAATATGCCCCTAAGATTTATGCAACCACAGCGGCTGCAAATCTATCGTAGTTTAAATTTGTGACATAAAAAAGGCCACCCAAAGGTGGCCTTTAATGGAGCCGGAGCAATTAAGCAGCGCCAGGCGAACCGAACAAACCACGTGGATCGCTGAAGCCAAAGCTATAGCGCTCACGAGCCTTGTAACGGACGTTGCCGGTGTCGAAGTCGCCTTCAAAACCAGTCTTCATAGACACGCGCTCAAACATTTTCATGCCGTTAGGAGCGTCAGTCTTAATGAAGAACGCGTCTGGATCGGTCAAGAAGTTGTTAACCACGTAGCCCTGAGGAACCATGCCCATGTTGCGGATGGCGTTGACATCGTTGTCAGCAGTACCAACGCGCAGCGTGGACTTCATGATACGGTCAGCAGTAAACATCAGCTCTTTGGGGATGATCAACTTCAGGCCTTGTACGGCGATCTTCAAGCCGCGCTCATCAGTGAACGCTGCGATGTCGATCAAAGACTGTTCCAAGGATGTCTCGGACAAGTCTGCGGGTGTAGCCAAGGTGTTGGACAGGTTTGGACCTGACAGAGTGGGGTGATTGGTTGCGCACAAAGCAACACCGTCGCCACCGATAGAGGTAGTGAAAGCGTTGTTCAGCACAGCCGCAGCCTTGATCTGCTTGGTTTGAGCCATTGAACGGGCCAAAGCCTTGGTGTAGCGGGCAGACAAGCGGTCGTAGAGGTTATCTTCAACAGCTTCTTCTGTCAGCGAGAACGCCAAAGCGATAGTCTCGTGGGTGTAGCGAGCAGTGTAGACCTCTTGAGCTTGGTCGTATGAAACGCCCGCGCCCTCGGTCTTTACAGGAGCTTCGCCGAAGCCCGATTCCATCACCTCTTCTTCAAACGCACGGTCAGAAGATTCGACGGAGTAGATTTGGGTGTGTTGGTTCTCGTAGTTTTTATACTCGAGGCCGAACAAAGCATTGAGACCAGGCTCAAGCTCTTTCACCAGTTGTGCACGTGAAATTGCCATTTATGTTCTCCTTATTGACCAGCAACACCTGCACTACCGTACACGTGTTCGTTGATCTTAACTACCACCACGGCGAAAGAGCCGTACTCGTTACCTGGGACGTTGTACAAGCCAACGGTCTTCAGGTTCAAAGCCGCTGTAACAGCAAGAGTAGAAGAGTTTAGTTCCATAGTGGACACACCAGTAGTGGTGCTTCCGCCGGTACCAATCACGTCTGCATTCTTGCCCACGTCTGCAGCAACGAAGCCTGCATCACATTGGATCAAGAACAACTGACTAGGATCGTCAATCACGTCGGCAATGATCTTGCCAGAAGTGATGTTGACAGAACCAGGATAGTAGTTCTTCCACGTTGGTTTGCCTGTAGTGGGATCAATGTAGTTGCAACCGTTAAACACGCCTACCGCAGCAGTGTGTGTAGCTGGCAAAAACTTTGTGATGAAACCCGCTGAAAGGGCAACCAGGTCGCCTTGAAAAATTGTTCCAGCTTGGTTATCAGCAATCTCATATCCGTACTGTTTCTGAGCACCAGTAGCGGAAAGATTGCCAATAGGTCGAAAGCCGAAAGCCTTGTCGATATTAGCCATTTGTAATTTCCTTAAAAAAGTAAAATTTGTTAGCCCTTGTTAGAGCCGCCAAAAGAAACGCGAGACTGACGTGTGGGCCGCTGAATGGTCATGCTGTTGTGGGCATTTGCTTTCATCAACTCGTTGTCCGCCGCCTGTAATTGGTCATTCGCTCTACTTTGGTAATACGCACTGCGCTCTGCCAGTGTCTCAAGCGGAATACGTGCAAGAAGTAAGCCTCCCACGCTGATAACACCAGCATGTCGGCCGTCTTCTACTGTTGGCACATGATAGTCGGGGTACTCGTCCCCACGAACCAACTCATACCCCTCGCGGAGCTTTCCAGAGATGTTCGTGCGGTCGTCAATACCACCGGCTTCAGCTCGAATCCAACGGTGCTTGTATCCAGGAGGTGGAGGTGGCGCATCCAGTCGTGAAGGGGGAGCCCAAGGTTTACGTCGCGCATCGCTCTCACGAGATTCGGCCCCGCGAGAACTGCGATTGAGTGTAGGTACTTTAACGTCTGACATGGTCTTACTCCTTTACGTACTTGGCATATTCCTCAAGAGGAACACCCAGCTTTTTGGCAATTGCAACTTGACTTGGGGTCAACTTGACAGTGCGGCGTGCGTTGTTGATACCCGAAGATCGGGATGCAGGTGCCACCGTTTGCACGAGTCTGGCGGACCTGTTAGTTTGCGCTTGCTGACCTCCACCCAACTTCTGGGGAAAGGTTTGCTTTAAACGAGAGTCTAGCTCATCATAATACTCATTGCTGTTTGGGTCAAATCCTTCAGTTTGAATTAACTGACGATGGATTCCCCATGCTGCATGAGTCATGGCAGTGTCGCGGCCGTACCAGGGGTTACGTTCAGCCCAGTCCTCGACGCGTGGGTCGACTTCCTGCTGAACTTGTACCTGGGGCTGATGGGCAGCTTGCTGGGCAGCGACCTGCTGCTGATAGTTCCACTGCTGTACTTGCTGCTCGCGCTGCTGGGTAGCGGCAGTGATCTGGCTTTGCTCCATAGTGAGCGAAGTCAGGCGTTGCTGGGCTTCCGTTTCGGTGTCAATGTCACCTTCTTCACGGGCCTTGCGGATAATTTGTTTTAAAGCAACAACTTGCGTCTGAACACGGCCATTGGCCTCGCCCAGGCGCTCGCCATCCACCGTCATGTACTGCTGCTCGAGCTGCGTAGCACGGGCCTGTACGCTCTTGGCGTACTCCAGGGCTGCTTGCTCGCGGCGCTGTGTCTCGCGTAGGCGCGCGGTCAGCTTGTCAATGCGTTTCTTGACACCTTCACTGTACTGGTCAAGTTCCCCATCACCAGACTGCTGTGAAGGGGTCTCAACAAGAGGTGCCTGGGGTTTGTCCAACACTTCAGCAGCACCGTCCTCCCCAATTGCAACGGTAGCCGGACTTTCGTCCTCACCTATCTTAAATTCAAGTTGCTCATTCATGTCATTGCTCCTTTACATGTGCAGAATGTCTTCAGGACTGTTTACGACAGCCAAAATTTCGTCGTCGTTCAACAGACGAATCTCACCACCGTCGATCGGAATGCGTGCTCCTGCATAGCGACCAAAGATGATCCAGTCACCCTCCTTGCACCAAGGACCGCCAGGGAATTTACCCTCGTCGGCATAGGCAAGCTCGCCCATCTTCAAAACGTAGCCGCACGTAGTGCCAAGCTGTGTCTTGCGCTGCGTTTCTTCGGCCAGGACGATGCCGCCCTTGGTCTTTTCCGCGCCGCGATAGGGCAGGATGGCAATGCGCCATCCTGTCGGCTGGGGAATGGTGTCTATAACCGCTTGGTCAAGTTTCTCTGGGTCAAAACCCAGCTCTGAGTAAGCATCGTCAAGGGCAGGCGGTTTGTTAACTGCCTCCTCGGCCCACTTACGCTCCAAGGCGGTCATGTTGATTTCAGGTATCACTGCTTCGGCTTCCATGGTCTTCCTTTACTTGAGAAAATCGTCTGTGTCATCCGTGACTTTTTTGAGCAAATCTTTCACGGAGTCTTCAACCATTCTCAAACCCTCAAGGCGACCCATCATGAAGCGATACCGCTCCATGTCTGTGATGGTTCCGTTCAGGACAATCTGTTTGGATTGATCCTGGAGTTTCCTGATTTCCTTCAGAACTGCTTCTGCAAATTCAAGCATGGTGTTTCCATGAAAAGCAGACGGTACAAGGCTCCGTCTGTTAGCACTTACTCACGAATTAGTATATCTTAACTGGACGGTTGCCGTCTCTTTTTTTAACGATCATGGCAGGACCTTGTACGCCCGGGGATGTTTTAGGCATCCCGGCCTTCACGCCTTTGGGCTGCTTGGTCTTTACCTGCTTAGGTTTAATTTCTTTGACCGCCATACTGGCCTCCTGGTTGTTGGGGTTGACTGACCTTCTCTTGCTGCAACAGCAGCTTCTGTTGGTTAATCTGATTGGTCTGCTGTGCCTTTTGCTGGTCCAAGGCCAGGCGCTGCTGGTCAAGGCCAATGCGGGCCTTGTCCGCCTCTGCGCGTTGGGCAATTTCCTTCTCCTTGATCTGCACCAAGGGATCAGGTCCTTCGCCGCCGGCAAAGGTTTCCTGCATGTCTCGCACTTCCTTCATGCCCATGGCAATGTTGATAGCGACCATGCCTTCGCGCTGGATGGCAGAGACCATGCGGTCTGGATCGGTGCCGTACTGCTTGAACAACTCGACTTCCATGTCCTCTTCTGCACGCAAGCGAATGTGATCCAGGATGTGCTTTTGCAACTCGGCAGCAGACGTTGGACTGGACTGCAAAATAGGCGACAGACCCATCATCAAGTGCGTTGCAATGTGCGCGTCGTGCTGCTGGCCGGCAAAGGCCTTGAGCTTCATGCCGTTGAGCACGTCGCTGTTCTCGGACGCAGGGTCACGGGGCATGTTGGTGTTCTGCGGCAGCAGTACACCGTCGATGTCACGGATGTTCAAGGCCGCATACATGCGGTAGTAGGCCTCATACATGTTGTGCATCTGAGGCGCGCTCTGGGCCAGCTGCAACTGCATCTGTGCCAACTGAATACGCTGTGCAGAGCTGAAGATGTTGGGGTCAGCCACAGGCTGCACCGACACCATGGTGTCAAAGTCAGCCTTCTTGATCCTGCGGCTCGCTCCTGGTACGTCGTAGGGGTACTCGTCCGGCATGTACTGACCAAAGCCCTCGAACAGCAAGCGGAACTCAAGCGTCTGTGCGTAGTGCAAGCGCTTGTGGATGCTGGACATGACCATAGAGCCGCGTTCCAGCAGCGCCAGCGTCGTTCCAACCTGTGCGTACTGGTTACCGTCGCCAACTTGCATGTCGGCAGTGCTGGACAGGCGCTTGCCTGAGTCCACCAAGAAGCCCATCAGTGCAAACAGCACCTGGCTTGGCTCCTTGTAGGGCAAAGGCAGCAAAGAAGCGGCAAGTTCTGCACCGCCAGCGTCAATGTCACGCCATTCACCCGGCTGGATGGGCGTAGAGTCGTCCGCGATCCGCGCGCCACGGGCTTTAAAGCCTGCGGGCAGGTTAGCGAGCGTACCTGCATCGATTAACTGCCTCAAAGCGCTTGTAGCGGCCTTTCCGAGGCTTCCAATGAGGTGTACAAAGCCCAAGCCGTAAGCTCCAGGGCCCTCGACAAGCACGTAATGCACAAAATAGTTGCGGCGCGTGCATCTTTCGTCGTTTTCTTTCCAGTTGCGACGAATTCCGACCACCTTCAAGGTGTCTTCTGCAAGGGTAACTACGTATGGACGCTTGATTCCGGTCATTTCACCGTCTTCGTCCATGTCCTCAAAGCCTTTGAGGTCTAAATCAACCAATTGCTCAAGCAAAAATATCTCACCGACGTCATCTGTGGGCTGAATACCGGTAACTTTGTCGATAGCTTCTTGAATTTGACTTGCATCAGCAGGCGAGGCGAAGGTATCAAGGAACACATCGAGGTATTCGCCGGCCAAAGCACGCTTGTGGTACTCGTTTGAGTCCATTGCAATGCGGTGAGTCAGGCGGGGGCACTGGGACACGACACTTGAGCCGTTGTACGGAATGTAAACATCGTCTGCCAAGCACAGTTTTGACACCATGCGGCCCAGTTGATAGTCGTAGTAGACCTTCTTGAAGGTCGAACCACCGTAGCCAGTGTAGAAAAGCTGCTGGTCAAACTCAGGCGTGTACTCTTCCATCACCGTGGTGATCTGGTAGTTCATGAAGTCCTGCACACGGCCGGCTTGTTGGAACTTTTCTACCGTCTCTTTGCCCATGATCTGGCTGCGAACAGGGCCACCAGCGGGCATCAGCTCCTTGAAGGCCTGTGCCTGGAACTGAATGATGGCCTCGGTCAGCATAGGATGGGTCGCGCCCGACGCGCCACGGAAGGGCTTGGTACGCTCTTCCATGCGAAAGCCCAACAGATCAAGGCCCTTGGCGTACATGGACTCCCACTCAGAGCGGGAACCCTTGTCGGCCTCAAACAATGCAGCCACTTCAATGCCAATTTGGGCCAAGACGTCCGGCTCAATGACCGCTGCCAGGTTGCTGTAGAAGTCGACTTCCTCTGCATCCTTCTCGCCCATCTCAACGGTTGCACCCCCGTCTTCTTCAATGATGATTTCAATGTCTGACTGGGGCTCTGGGATGCCACGACCGCCTACTACCACCTCAAGGGTGGGCATCCGGTTTAATGCTTTTTCGATTGCCATGTTTTTGTCCTGTCTTTAAGGCATTTTGAAGGTTGAATTTACACCTTCTTTGTACGTCTTCAGCAGAGGAGTCAGAAGCTCGTCCTTCTCCTTTACCGCTGCAGGCCTGAGGTAATCTTGTAAAAACCGAAGCACAGCGCTGTCGTATTTTTCAGCAGGCACGTTGCCGGATGCACGGCCATTGCCTTTGATTTGCGTTACAACAGGTGTAAACTCGTTTAACATCGTCACCTCAATTGTGTTGACAGGTCTATTACGGTTGTCACGTAGAGTATATACCTGGTACTTGCCGGTGTTAAATCCATCCATCTTCTCTTTGGTGTATGTAACGCCTCCTAGTTCATACCCACCAACAGAATGCCCCACATACGCGCCCTCTGGCACGGTGGCCGCTCGGTCTTCAATGCGCTTCCAAGCAAAACCCTTTAACGGCCCCTCGTCAAACTGCAATAGCGGAGCGCTTACGCCTTTGGAAAACACAGCATCTGCTACGGGCTTGCCCGATCTAATGCGATCTGCCACGTTTTCAAGTTGCGCTGCCTTGTCGCTCATTTTTAACCCGCCACGGACAGCATCTTCAAAACGTACATTAGCAAGCTCTCGAGGAGGCAGACTGGCCAGGTACTCGTTGATTGATTTAGGGTCAAACACCTTACTTAACGGTGCGTTTAAATAATTAAAATCATATACGGGCTCGCCTTTTTCAATCGCTGTGCGTACATTCTCGCTTAACAAGTTTCTGCCTACGTCGTTTTCGTCCATGCCCCCTAACTCACTTCGGCCTTTGCCAAACTGATCGTTGGCCCATGCGATTTTTTGATCAGGCGTCAGCTTGTTGTACGCCGAAGATTCTTCAAACGCTGCAAGCAGGTTTTTTGCCGAAACGGTTCCGTCGCTCATGATTCGGTCTGGTTCCGAAACGGAACGAGCAACAACACCCGTCTCTGTGTTAATCAATTCTGGACGAACACCTTGACCAATCATCTTATCAATTTCAGACTCCGTAGCAGCTTGCGCCATTTCCCTGCCTCTTGGGCTAGAAGAGAAAGAATATTTTGGATCAACTGCGGCAGAGTCTAATGTAATTAAATTGCCCTTCAGCCCTGTAGCCTGGTCATAGCGTTTTGTAAAGTCTTCCATGGCCCGTGGGTACTTGGGGAAGAACCTTGACTCTGGTGTACCAGGACCAACAAAGCCTTCTGGCCTGACGCCCTCTTTGACACGTGTCTTGCCTGCTGAAAGCTGATCAATTAGGTACTCAGGAAATTGTTCTTCCAAAGCCGTACCCTTAATCTGCTTGTTGGCAATGCCCCTTGCAATAGGATCATCCGGCGTACCAAACTGGCGCGTAAAGTAGTTGCGCGCTTTCTTGTCCCAGAAGTCTTGCAAAAGTTTTTGTTGATCCGCGTCTTGACCTGCGACTGAGGATGATTTCTTTATGCCGGCAGCTATTAACTGGTCTATTTCGCTGACATTTTTCTTTAAGCCAATCGGGCCACTCATAACGGTGCTACCGGTTGGGCGCACAGCATACGACGCACCTGGCACAGTTAGCTGACGGTTGTACTCTTGGAAGTCCTTGGCCACATCAGTGGCTGCCTCGGCTGTCTTCTTCGCGCCTTTGACAGCAGAACGCGTGACGCCTGCAGGGTTGGTCAGGTTGGACAACAAACTACCGGCTGTGTAAAAACCCTTGGCTGTTGGATCAGCAGGAGGTGCCGGGCGAATGCCAAGCTCTGTCATCTTGCTTTTAATGTAATCGCTTGTGCCCACCTGGCCCGCAGGTGCTTGCCCTGTCAAGCCCTGACGGACCAGCATTGCTATGTCCATTCCCGCACCTGCAAGATCGTAAGGAAGCTCTGTCACGCCCTTGGCCATGTTGATGTACGCGTCACCAGACTTCAACTGCCTGCTGATCGCGCCTTCTTTGCGGTCTTTGCCGGAGGAAGGGGTTATAAACGCAGGCTTGCTTGCTGCATCTATCTCTTCTTGCGTCAGCTCCCCCTCAGGCTTTTTTGCTTCACCACCTTTGTTGAAGCGCTTCTTGGTCAAGCTGCCCTTGGTCAATGTTGCACCTTCCAAGGTCGGCGCGCCAAAGGTGTCAGCCGATAAACCCTTGGCAGCGTTCTGCGCCGCTCTGATTTTTAACTGATAGACCCTGGCAAGTTCCTCCATCTGCGCACGCGCAGACTCCGTGTTTCTTACGGTAGGTGCCCTGTCCTTCATTGCACCCAGGTCACCCTTGGCCAAGTCCTCATAGGCCATTTGCATTGCTTTGTCAGAGGTTGCACCCCCGCCAGCGGACGTCTTCGTGCGCTTGATGGACTGACGTGTGGGGGACGCCTTGCCCGCGCTACTAAGATCAGCCAAAAACTTCTGCGCTGTGCCCACAGGATTGGTGAGAATAACTTCCTCAGGCTTCTCGTCAGATAAGGTCTCAGTGTTCATGGCCATGATGTCCGCCATGTTCACGTCACCGCCCTTGGCAAAACCATACAAAGGCTTTGCCGCCGGTGCATAGATTCTGTTACCCAGGCGGTCTACGCGGTAGCCCGCGTTCTCCATTCCGCCCAGCATGGTAGGCGTCAGGTTTTTATTTGCGCCAATTGTGCCCAGTGTGGTCAGCGCACTTGGCACGGGCATGTCCGCTGGTCCGAGGGCCGTGGTTCCCGAGCTGATGCCCGGGGCCCCTGGCTTGGCAATGTTAAAAAAGTTGGTAGGGTTTGTAGCCTTCACGTACTCTTTTGCCTGCCCAATGTTAAAGGTAGGGACAGAGATGTTGTTGATGGCAGAGCCTACACCTCGGGACGTGTAGTCAAACACCGGCACGCTTGAAGCAGTAATCGGCGTTGTCTCTGAAGGAGTTAGTCCCCCTCCCCCTGGAGCAGCAGAGCCATCCGGTTTTTTAGGTGTCAAAGACGTGCCGTCCCAACCCACAGGAGTGGCAGACAAGATGCTCCTAAAGTCCGAGGGGATAGGACCCGAGTAGCCCGACACGCCGGTGGAAGTAGCGCCTCTGTAGGTTGAGGGCGTTACGCTCCAGCTTGCACTTGGCATTACTGAAGACAGCACTGTTGCAGGGGTTTTTGTAGTCAGCGGGGTTATGGTTTTTACGCCTTGTACGCCGTACGTCTTAATGGCATTGGCAATGGTACTTTCGTCAATACCGTTTCTGCGCATGCTGTCAATTCCCGCCTGGGTCAACTGCGTGCCTGTTTCACCCAGTAACGACAAGTTACCTACGCCAGTAGTAGCTATCTGAGTTGCATATCTTTTCCTGTCCGCCTCAGAGGCTTCCTTGCCAGTGTAGGTACCACCGTTTTGTTCGTACAGTTTTTGTACCGCAGCATATCCGCCGTACCTGTTGAACTCGGAGGTAGGCACGCCCGTGGCCATGGACCTTTGCATCAAGTCCCTTGCAATTGCAGCCGTCAATGTATTGGAAGGCTGCGCAGCAACTGCTGCGTTATTGTTTGTAATCGTAGGAACCGATGTATTGGTAGGTTGTCCAACGGTGATCTGACTGGTGGCTTGTGATACAGGGACCGAGGCTATGGTGTTTGTTGGCGCTGCAGCTGTCGTAGCATTGTTAAGGTTGGTCAGCTGCTGCGACGCTGTGCTAGTAGGTGCAGCTGTTACAGGAGCTGCTGCCGTAGTTGCTGCCCCGGTAAGTTTTGTCAAGTCCTGCGCCGCTGTTGTGGGCGCGGCCGCTGCAGGAGCTGTAGGCGTTGCAGAAGCGGCAGGGGCGGCAGGAACACCGGCTGCCATTCTCCGTGCGTAATTGTTTAGAATAGCGCGGTCATACTCTTCGGAAGGAGAGTTGGCCAATTCTTCATCTCGAATTCTTTCGGCTTCCCTTGCAAAAGCGTCTTCGTCATCGGTAGGTTCTATGTCTCTCATAACCGGGCCCCCTTTTGCCATGAAACGATTGCTCACGGACATTGATCCAAAATTAAACTGATCCGGGTTGCTGACCACGTCAATGGCCACAGCACGATTGCCCGCGTCCCTGCGTGCACGATCACCAGCTTCCTGCTGGTACTTCACGATGTCCTCTTCCTTGAACGGCAAAGAAGGGGCTGCCATAGAAAAATCCTTTGGCGCAGTCGGTGCAGTCATGTCAAACGACGTGATCTCCTTGGGAGCCGTCAGGTCAAACGTGCTGGCAATCGTAGGCTCGGCAGGCCCCGTATAGTCAGTGGTGCGGTCCCCTGCGTTGTACGCCTCCACTGCCGCAACGTACTCGTCATACTGCGTCTTGTAGGGGTTGTACACATCCGTGGTGTACTTCTCTGCCGCTGTGTTGTACGCCTCTACCTGCGATTTGTAAGGGTTGTACACGTCGGTGTTGTATCTGTCCGCTGCCGTGTTGTACGCGTTTACCTGCTCTGTATACGGGTTGTACACGTTGGTCTGCCAATCCTGCAGCGCCGTGTTGTAAGCCATGCGCTGTTCTTCAAACGCATCCAGCTCTTTCTGACGTTCATTGAGATACGTTTTGTCCGAGCCACGCAAGAACGCTCGTTGCGTAGGATTGGCAATGCCGCCAAACGCAAAGTTCTGGACAGCAGGCATGTCGTATTTCGATTTTTTTCTCATATCACCCCGGCCAAGGAATTAGTTGTGCCATTTTAATCGTCAATAGTACTCGGGCACAAGGTCTTTAAATTCACTTTCTTCAACATCGTCTGTTGCCAAACTGATGAAGTTGCCGCGCCTAAACCGATCCATGGCCATCGTCGTGCTGTCCACCATGTCGTCGTTGTCTCCGTTAGGAAACGCCGCGCATTCCTCGACAAGCAGCTCGGCCCAGTCCGTATCCGGGGCCCAGACCATGCCAGCCTCAAACACAGGAGCCACTGCATTAGCCCGCGCTACCTTGTCCGTGCCCGTGCGCCGGCCCCCTGGCGAGTACATTGTCACAGGAATGCTCATGCGCCGCAGCTCCTGCTGCAAAGGCGTACCCGTGGCCTTGGCCTCAATCAGCACATTGTCAGGCTGCCACTGGTCGTACTGCTCCTTTGCAATCCGTTTGAGCTCTGGGAAGTCCCAGCGCCCGCGCTTGACATCAAGCAAGATGATAGACGCCCCTGAGTCCTCGCTCAGGTAGAACACGCCCCAGGTTGTGATGACAGAAAAGTCAGCCGTCTCTTTCTTCGAGTAAGCCGTGTCCATCGACTGGATGATGTAATTCACGACTGGCGGCTCGTCATGCGGCCAGACTTTCCACCACTCCCGTTTCAGGATCGCACCCTCGTCGTTTGTGGGCTGCTGCTGATACATCGCGTTCCACTTTTGTACAGACAAAGTGGCTTTCACGCCTTCCAATTCCTCGAGTTTCCAAAAGCCCGGCCAAAGTGGGCGACCACTTGGCAAAATGGCTGGGAACTCGATCACCTCCCACTGGTCCGCGTTGCGCGATTTCTGCGCCTTGAGCAAACGGGCCGTCAAGTCCTTCGTACCCCAGCGCGTCATCACAATCACAATCGCACCGCCTGGCTGCAAACGAGTACGCGGGCCAGAGATATACCACTCCCACGCGTTGTCCAAAGCAAGTTCACTCATCGCATCCTGCTCCGAGTGTGGATCGTCAATGATCAAGACGTCAGCGCCACGGCCCGTCATCGCGCCGCCCACACCGACGGCAAAGTATTCCCCGCCTTTGTTCGTGTCCCACCGGCCAGCAGCCTTGCTGTCCTGCTTCAAAGTGACGTCAGGGAAGACTTCCTTGTAGGTGTCCATGTCCATCAAGTCACGGACCTTGCGGCCAAAGCGCACGGCAAGTTCGCTGTTGTGGGTTGCTTCAATGGCCTTGGTGCTCGGGTCTCTTCCCATCAAGTAGGCAGGAAGCAGATAGCTTGCAAACTCAGACTTTGTGTGCCGAGGGGGCATGTTGATGATTAAACGCTTCAAGGACCCAGCGGCAATGCGGTCGAAGGCCTTGGCCATGATCGTGTGGTGTTCTCCGAGGATCGCGCTTGGCCAGACGTAGCGGGCAAAATCGATGAAGTGAGTACGTGCTTTGTCTTGCGTGTCAATCTGCGCGAGCCGATATTCAAGGCGCAATCGGTCTGCTTCAATATCTTCAGGAATCATTGGGGGTCCGTTTCGTTTTGAATTTTTAAATATTTTGACACGAGTTGACATTGTTGACAAAGGGGGCCCTTTATTGCAAGGGGGCCTAAAAGTGTTTCACGCACCACTGACCGTGTAAAACAGGGCCAAGGCCCGCGCAGCCTGAGACCCGGCCTTTTTTTTGGGCCCCGGGGTGGGTGGGTGCTCACTTACGGCCCAGGGCGCGCGAACCATGGCGCCGGCCACCAGGGCCAGGGCGCGCGGACCAGGGCGCGCGGACCACGGCCCAGGCACCAGGACCACGGCCGGCAGCCACCAGGACGCCGGCAGCCACCAGGACGCCGGCAGCCACCAGGGCGCCGGCAGCCGGCAGCAACCAGGGCCAGGGCGCGCGGACCGGTGGCCACGGACCAGGCAGCCAGGCACGCGGGCCACGGATCGCGGACCAGGCAGCGCGGCCCTGGTGTTTGTGAACCTGGGCCCCGGATCACAAACACGGACCGACCAGCAACACAAACACAAACACGGACCAGGCAGCAGCTGCTGCCTGCTGCCTGGTGCCTGGTGCCTGGTGCCTGGTGCCTGGTGCCGGCCGAGCTGGTCGCGCAGCTGCATTAACCAGGCAGCAAATAACTGCACGCGCTGCAGTAATCGGCCAGCAAATAACTGCAAACCAGGCAGCGCGGCCCACGGGCCAGGCAGCCACCGGCAGCAGCTGCAGGGCGCGAACCAGGCAGCAGCTGCGCACGATACGCGCGCCAGGTTTCACGCGTCGGGCGGCCAGGGCCACGCGGCAGGCCTGGTCGGTGGCCACGCGGACCAGGTTAGCAGGCACAAACCCGCGAGCATATGGGCGGCCGGTGCGATACCCGGCACAAAAAAACCCGGCGCGCGGCCGGGTTCGGTTCGGGTGAAAGTGGCCAGGTCAGGCAGGCAGCCCGGCCAGCTCGGCCAGCTCGGCCAGGGCCTGGTCGGCCAGCTGCAGGGCGCGGCCCCGGTCGCGCTCGACGTGCTCGGCCACGGTGCCCAGGCCCGGCCGGGTAACGGTCACCAGGTAAACCGACCAGGCGGCCGACCAGGCAACGCGAACCAGGCCAGCATCGGCCAGGGCGACCAGCTGCACCAGCTGCAGGCGGCGGCCGGCGCTCATGCTGCGCACCTGGTGGCAGCCAGCGCGGCCCGGATCGCGGCCAGCTCGTGGTCGGGGTAATCCAGCTCGGCCAGGCGGCGGTCACGCTCGGCGGCCAGGTCGGGCGCGTCCAGGCCCCAGGGCGCGGCGTCATAACCCGGCAGCGCGTGCAGGGGCTCGGGCACGTAACGGCCACCTAAGCACGCCGCCTGAGCGGTGGCCCGGATCGCGGCCAGGTGCGCGGCCGGTTCGCACTGATCCCAGCCGGTCCAGTCGCTAGCCTGGTAATTGAGACAATCGCAGGCCTTAACGATGGCCACCGGCTGCAGCTCGGCACCGGCGGACCGGTCCAGGCCAGCGAACGGGACCAGCTCGCTATCGTAGCGGCCCAGGTAACGCTCACTATAGGCGGCGCGGTTCGCACTGGCCAGCTCATGCGCTAAGGCGTCGGGGCTCACGGCGTCGGGCAGCACGTCGGCGCGGATCGCCCAGGCCACCAGGGCGGAAACGTGATAATCGGAAACAATAAAACAGCTCATAAAAATTCTCTCTTTCTAGGTTGATCCCGGCCACCGTGGCCGGGGGTTTTATTTTAGTCTAATAAATAA
>Ga0247834_1005550_pt1 | contig 14841 bp, 17 predicted proteins | sample LaCruzMarch2015__8_FD_187118 | JGI IMG/M metagenome (GOLD analysis project Ga0247834, IMG submission 187118) | Freshwater microbial communities from meromictic Lake La Cruz, Castile-La Mancha, Spain - LaCruzMarch2015_12m | ecosystem: Environmental > Aquatic > Freshwater > Lake | place: Spain... | reverse complement strand
CTGCCGAGCTTGCGACGCTTCTGGGACGATGCAGACGCCGTGCTGAGATTGGTTGGCCGCCCCTGGCTGCGGGATCAAGCAAACGTTTCGTATCCGGGCTAAACTCCGATTAAATAGTCAGGATGGTCTGATCCGAGTGCTTGGATCGGAGATGCTGCGATCCAGCCGCACCGGAACCGCATCGCCACCCTCGTGCGGGACCATGCGCCTTGGATGGCGCAAAAATTACGCGTCGTCGCAGTTCACGCGCAAGCCGCATGGATGGCACGTCAGCCTGAATACAAAGCCAAAGCCAGTCGGTTGCTGGCCGGGAGCAACATCAAGCAACTGCTGCACTTGCTGGAGGACGAACTGCATCTTCATGGCACTCAGCGCCGCGTCGATACGATCATCGGCGGCACCGAGCGGGCGCTGTCACTCGTCAGCGATAGACTCTCAGTCGGGAGCACGAGCTTTCATGAGGAAGCGGCGTTGCTGGAGGAGAAGCACACGGAACTCAAGGCGAAGCTTGATGACTTCATCGGAAGATTTCCAGAGCGTTGTCATTCGGCAGTTCTAGAGCACTTCGCCCCATTAGAGAATGGATTGGGGAAGTTCATAGAGGACAACCTGCGTAGCTCGGAGTTCGACAAACGATGGAAAACTCGAGTTGCCGAGATGAAGACGGATGCGTGGGTAAAGCACTGTGCCGCCGATATAGCAGGGGAACTCGCTGCGATTGTCCGCGAGTTCTGGCGGCAGGTTCAAGTGGATGCGGAGTTCACGACGGAGTTCCATGGTGCCAAAGCGACTTCGGCTGATCCTTGGGACTGGCGGAAATGCGTCAACTGGGCGGGCGTTGAGATCGGTGTTGCAGCATTGTTCCTTGGTTGGGAGGTTGCTGTTGCCGGAGTTGTAATCAGCCTCTTGAGCCGACTCATTCTGGGCAAGTCAGAGGCCATCAAGAAGGCAAAAGAGGACGCTCGGACACAGCTTGCCGCACAGATCGAACAGATGGCCGCAAAAGTCGCGCAATCGGTGCAGGACTGGTTCACCAGAGAAATTGAAGTGAAGACCATTGCCCCGCTGCACACGGACATCGCTGGCCTGACATTATCCATCCTCACTCTGGCGGACGCTGCCGCCAAGCTATCCGCGACGATTTGTGATGGACGAGACATGTTGTTGTCCCGTCACCCGATTCCATCTCCGGACTACGGACCTCAAACACTTTCCCCTATATCATGAGTCACAATGCTCCTATCTTCAATGCCGCGAAGGTCAGCGGCGACACCCGTGTCCTTACAAACGAACTGTGCGGTCTGCTGAAATGCTCCAAGCTGGCGGAGGTGCAAGATCTTGCGCCGAGAATGACACAGACCAATGACGTGGCACTGACACTGGCCTTCATTGGGCAATACAACGCCGGAAAGTCCACGCTCATCAAGGCGCTCACAGATCGTGATAACGTAACGATAGACGCCGATGTCTGCACCCACGAAGTCACAGCCTATGCTTGGCATGACCTCCGTCTGCCGACACACCGGGTGTGCAGGCTGATGTGTCAGAGCACGACGCACGAACCGGGAAAGCCATTCTTGAGGCCGATCTGGTGATCTTCGTCATCACGGCGGAGCTTTTCAGCGAAGCCTCTGCCCGCTGTTTCCGCCGACTGATGCTCGACGGCGGGAAGGCCCGCGAGTCCTTGTTGGTAGTCAACAAGATGACCCTCGACGGCGGCAGCGAGGATGTGAAGCGTCCCCACATCGACAAGGTGTGCCAGCCGCTCACCAGTCACGATTTCAACACGGTGTTCATGGATGCGAAGTGCTACCTCGATTCCATCGTCTGCATGGATGATGCTGACCGGCAGGAATTGCGGGCAGCTTCCTGCTTCGACGCATTTGTGGATACACTTAACCGCTTCGCCCGCGAGCGCTGTGATCTCGGACGGTTAATGAAACCATTGTTCTTGATCCGTGCCGTCGCGCAACAGGCGGCAGCACTGGCTGTACCTGTCCTCACGCAGCGGAGAGTCGAAAACGTTTACCGCAATTGCAGCCAAGGCCGATGAGTTGATTCGAATGGTCAGTTGATGCTAAACAATCGGCTGATGCACGGTCACAAGCTTCGTTCCGTCGGGGAACGTGGCTTCGACCTGCACTTCGTCGATCATTTCGGGCACGCCTTCCATGACTTGGTCACGCTTCAGCAATTGAGTGCCTAGCGACATGAGGTCGGCGACGGACTTTCCGTCGCGCGCGCCTTCCAGGATCTCATAGGTGATGATGGCGACGGACTCTGGGTAGTTCAGCTTCACGCCGCGTGCTTGACGACGGCGTGCGAGGTCGGCAGCGACCACGATCATGAGCTTCTCTTGTTCGCGAGGACTGAGGTGCATGAAGGAATCAGACGGACAGGTGCTTGGTGATGGCAGGGTCAGCGAGGATAGTGGCGGGACCTTCCACGATGATGGTGCCGCGGTCCATGATGTAAACGTAGTCGCTGATGGTAGCGACGAGATCAAGGTATTGCTCCACGAGTAGGATGCTGATGCCCATTTCCTTTTTGAGACGGACAAGCGCGTCTTCGATCAAGTCGATAATGCTGGGTTGAATGCCTTCCGTGGGTTCATCCAGGATGAGCAGCTTTGGACACGTGAGCAGAGCGCGACCAATCGCGAGCTGCTGCTGCTGACCACCGGATAACACGCCGCCTTTGCGCTTGAGCATCTCCTTAAGAACTGGAAACAGATCCAGCACGAAATCCATCTTCTCCTTGGCTTTCTTGCCATAGAGGGCCACACAGATTTGCAGATTCTCACCCACAGTCATGTTGGGAAAAATGTCGCGACCTTGCGGCACATAGCCCATGCCTGCACGGGCGCGGTCTTCGGGTGGCTCACGGTGCCACGACTTACCATTGAAAATGATCTCACCCGCACTCTGAGGCAGGAGGCCCATGATGCTTTTTAGCGTGGTGGTCTTGCCCACTCCGTTACGACCCATGAGCGTGACGAGCTTGCCATCGGGCACCGTGATATTCACATCGCGAAGGATGGATGACTCGCCGTAGCGGGCCTCCAGCTTGCTGATGCGCAGCACACTGGAGAGGCTCTCTGCGCCCGGTAGTGGGTGCAGGCGTTTGGGGTCAGTAAGGAAAGCACTCATGCGGCAATTTTCTTCTCGCGTTTGCGGCCCAGATAGACAGAGCGCACTTCATCATCCTCAGAGACAACGTCCAGCATGCCTTCCTTGAGCACGTGGCCCTGAACGAGCACTGTGACCTTTTGGCCCAGACGGCGGATGAACTCCATGTCATGCTCAATGACCACGATGCTATGCTTTCCTTTCAGGCTCAGCAGCAGTTCGGCCGTGCGCTCAGTTTCCGAGTCACTCATGCCAGCGGCGGGTTCATCAACGAGTAGCAACTTCGGGTTTTGCGCCAGCAACATGCCAATCTCTAGCCACTGCTTTTTGCCATGGGAAAGAAAGCCAGCCTTGTTGTTGCGCTGATCATTGAGCGCCACCGTTTTTAAGATCTCCTCAATCCGATCCTTGTCTTCGCTGGTCACGCGATAGGTCAACGTGCTCCATAAATCGCGAGGGCGATTGAGCGAGATCAGCAGGTTGTTCCAGATGGTCAGGTTCTCATAAACGGCTGGTGTTTGAAACTTGCGACCGATGCCGAGCCGGTTGATTTCGTGCTCACGAAGCGCAGTGAGGTCGATCTCCGATTCATGATCAGAGTAGAACTTCACAGTGCCTTCATCGGGACGCGTGCGGCCCGTGACAATGTCCATGAAGGTGCTCTTTCCCGCACCGTTAGGACCGATGACGGACCGCATCTCTCCATGATCCAAGTAGAAGGTGAGGTCATTGATCGCCTTGAAGCCATCGAAACTCTTCGTCACGGCCTCCAGTGCGAGGAGAATGCCAGGAGGGTTGGCCATGAGGGTGAGAGTTAGGAGGGTTGGGCCACAGGTTCGCCCGACTGGCGAGCCTTCATCCACTTGTCACGCAGGCCCGCGAGTTGCTTCGGCAGCCCGACGACACCATTCGGCATGAACAGCACAACAAAGATGAACAACGCGCCCGAAATGATCAGCCAATAGTCAGGATAGTTTCGCGTTGTGTAGCTCTTCAACAGATTCACCAGGATGGCTCCAATCACTGGCCCGTAGAGCGTTCCACGACCGCCGACGGCGACCCAGACGACGACATCCAACGATTTACTGGTGGCCATTTCACTGGGATTGATGATGCCGACCTGGGGCACATAGAAGGCACCAGCGATACCGGCCATGATGGCGCTCATGGTGAAAACGAACAACTTGTAGGCCGTGGTCGCATAGCCAGAAAAAAGCACACGATTCTCGCTGTCGCGCACAGCTTGCTGGATCATGCCGAACTTGGTCGTTGTGACCCACGCGATGAAGCCAATGCAAGCCGCGAGGAACAGCACACTGCATTCATACAGTAGCATTTGCGTGCCCCGTGACCGAATATCCATGCCCAGAATGAAGCGGAAGTCTGTGAAGCCATTGTTGCCGCCCATGACCAAGTCATTGCGGAAGAACAGCAGCGTGGCCGCATACGTGAGGGCTTGGCTCAGGATGGAAAAATAGACCCCTTTGATCCGTGAGCGGAAGGCCAAATAACCAAAGACATAGGCAAGCACGCCCGGCACGACCATGACCATCAAACCAGCAAAACCAAAGCTATAGAAAGGCTGCCAAAAGGATGGCAACTCCCTATAGCCAAGGAAAACCATGAAGTCGGGAAGGTCGCTTTTGTAGGCCCCCAGTTTGCCAATCATGAGCATCAAATACATGCCCATGGCATAGCCCCCGAGAGCGAAGAATAGACTCTGGCATAGACAGAGAATGCCGGTGTAACCCCAAAGCCAATTCAAGCTGACCGCGAGCGCTGCGTAGCACAGGTACTTGCCCCAAATGTTCAGCTGGAAAGACGGGCTCAAAGCGCTTAGCAGCGGAATGCCAACCAGCAAAAAAAGAAAAACACCCACCGCTGGGCCATGTTGCATGGCCAATGGACGCAACGAAGAAGGACGGCCACCTAACCAAGTAGAGGGAGTGGAATTCATGGTTTTTTGACGTTGCTAACGACCCGTTCACGAACCGCTTGCTTCTGTGCTAGGCGCACACGGTGAAGAAACCAAAGCGTTACCCCAAGAGCGACCCAACCCGCCAGATGACTAGGCTCGACCAGCCAATGCGCGGCACTATCCGAAGTCATGAGGTTTGATCCATGACCAGGATGAGCGTGAGCCTCTGAACTAGCTGCGGCGAGAGCCAACGCCAACCCGGAGAGAGAGAGGGAACCAGATTTCATGCGTGTGTAAAAACGTGCATTGCAGGTCTTGTGCCAGAACACGGGAGACCTTGGGGAGACGTGCGGCTTATCCTTCCAGACTTCGACTGCGAGATGGGAACAGCCCGCCGGGACGCCAGTTGAGCAGCAGAATGATGGAAAGCAGCGTTGTTATCTTTCCCATCACAGGACCAAGGAAGGGCTGGAGCATTTGATCGACGGTGCCGATGCCAAGCGAGGAGAGTGCTGCGCCAACGATGTTGCCCACGCCACCCACGGTAACGATCATGAAGCAGTCTACGATGTAGCTCTGTCCCATGCTTGGCCCCACGTTGCCAATCTGTGAAATGAATGCTCCTGCCAAACCCGCCAGACCTGAGCCAAATGCAAAGGTGAAGGCGTTCATGCGGGCCGTGCGAATGCCAAGGGAGGCGGCCATGCGACGGTTCTGCATCACCGCTCGCAACTGCATGCCAACCGATGTCTTCGTCATCAACAGCAACGTCCCAAAAAGAATAGCAATGGCGAAACCAACCACGAACAAACGATTCCAACCGAAGGTCATGCCCGCCCACTCATAGTTGCCAGCCAACCAGCTTGGAGATGCAACCTGCACATTGGCAGCCCCGAACTTCAAGCGAAATGCCTGCTGCAAGATCATCGACAGACCCCAGGTGGCTAGCAAGGACTCCAACGGGCGACTATACAAGTGACGCACCATGACCACCTCTACGATCCACCCCATCAAAGCAGCCGCCATGAACGAAATAGGCATCGACCAAAGGAAGTAAGCATCGAAACCCGAACCCGAGCTGCCGTAACGCTCAATGAACCATAGTTGGGTGAGGTAGCAGGCGTAGCCACCAATCGTGATGAATTCGCCATGCGCCATATTGATCACGCCCATCAAGCCAAAGGTAATTGCTAGACCCAAGGCTACGATCAGTAGAACAGATCCGCTACTGATACCCTGAAAAACAGTGGCTCCATGCTCCACCAACGACTGCCGTGCTTCGATGCTCGCCAGAGACTTCTTTGCTGCCGAGAGCATGACCTTATCCTGCTCTGCCACTGGCTTTTTATCCTCGTCCTGAATCACCGCCTTAATCTGATCCCGGGCAAGCAATGAAGTCAGCTCTCCAAGTTTAACCACTGCCTTGGTGCGCTCCTCACCCGTAGTCAGCTTTAGCTTCGCTAGGGCAATGCCTTCTTCGAAGCCCTTGACCGCGACGGACTCCTTTTGTTGTGGCAGCAATTCCTCCAAAACCTTAAGGCCTGACTCTTCCTGGCGCAGGCCCAGCTGACGAGCCGCTTCTGCTCGCTCACGTGCTCCGGGATGTTTCAGAGCAAGAATGTCCAGCAGCTTGGTCAATAGTTTCCGTGAAGAACGATCGGGATTGGAAGCTGTTCCATCCACCAGTTCAAAAGTCACCTCACCGCCATCGCTCAAACGCACACCAGCTGGCTTTTTGGTCCCGATCTGTCCATTGTAAATCACCACGGCGCTAGTCCCGTCTGCCTGCTTCACGATCCACAGCTCGCCACGGCGCCACAATTCGATCAAACCCGCATCAGACTGCACGCCTTCGAGCCCGAACTGCTCAAGTTTTTTTTCACGTTCTGGGCCACTGGCAAGAATCGCTTTGGCAAGGCTTTCAGAGGCCTTGGTCGCCGTGAAAGCATGGATCACGGGGGGGGAAATAGCGGCAATACAAGCCAGCAGTCGAACAACAAGCAGGGAGCGGGGGCAGAGTCTCATGATCGCGGGAGAGATCGGTTTTCGAGCGATGAGCACGCCGGCTCACCTACTTCTGAAAAGCAACATCGCAGCATTCAGGCCAACATAGGCCGCGCAATATCGCCTCACTTAAAATGAAAGGCACCGCCCCACCCAGGGCGGTGCCACCTCATTTTCAACACAACACGAATTTAACTCGCATTACTTCTTCTTGAACGTGCCCTTGAGGAATGGCTCACCGACAACGCCGTCGAAGCTCTTGATCACCTGGAACTGTCCGGTCGGCAGTGTTTCGCCGATATACACGTTCTTGGTCAGGTGATGATTCTTTTGGCTGGTGACCTTACCACCAGGACCGTCGAAAGACACGCCAGCCTTGAGGGCTTCCATGACTTTCTCGACTTCAAATGTGCCAGCCCTTTCGACCGCTGCTTTCCACAGATACACCCCGTCATAAGAGAGCACCATGGGGCTGCAAGTAACGCGGTTTTCCTTCACCACACCAGGGTAGCTCTGGGTCTTCAACCAAGCCTGGAAACTGTCCTTGAAAGCGTTGTTCGCAGCGGTGTCCAGCGACATGAAGTAGGTCCAGCAGCCAAGGTGACCGACAAGATCCTTGGTTGGCAGAGCGCGGAACTCATCTTCAGACAAGCTGAAGGAGACCACTGGGCAGGTTTCTGAGGTGATACCAGCAGCGGCGAACTCCTTGAAGAAGGGCACGTTGGCATCGCCATTGATCGTGTTGATCACGCAAGCCTTGCCACCAGCGGAGAAGGCCTTGATATCAGCAACGATCTGCTGGAAGTCGGTGTGACCAAAGGGAGTATAGTTACCTGCGGAGATGATCTCGCCGCTGCTATCCTTCTTGAAGCCACCACCAATGTTTTCGATTGGGATACCCTTGGACAACAAGTATTCCAGCAGCACCAGATTGGTGGTCTGCGGATATACATAGTCAGTGCCGATCAGGTAGAATTTCTTGTAGCCTTCTTCGAGGAGGAAGTCCACCGCAGGAGTCGCCTGCTGGTTCACCGCTTCAGCGGTGTAGAAGATGTTAGGGGACATTTCTTCACCTTCGTATTGCACGGGGTAGAAGAGGAGGCCCTTGTATTTTTCAAAAACAGGGAGAACCGACTTGCGGCTCACCGAGGTCCAGCAGCCAAAGACGGCAGCGGTCTTATCCTTGGTCAGCAGCTGCTCTGCTTTCTCAGCGAAGAGCGGCCAGTCAGATGCGCCATCGACCACCACAGGCTCGATTTTCTTACCCATGACGCCGCCCTTGGCGTTGATCTCATCGAATGTATACAACAATACGTCACGCAGCGAGGTCTCGCTGATTGCCATGGTGCCGGAGAGGGAGTGGAGCACACCTACCTTCACCGTGTCCTCGGCCTGAACGCTCAGGCCGAGGATGGTGAAGATGGAGAGCATGAGCTTGGTGAAGCTGGCTTTCATCTTTCTTGGATTGTATTAAGGATTAAAGGGGTCTTTTTTGAGGGGAGGAAGGAAGAAGTGAAGTTCCAAATTAGAAGGTCACGACGATACCGGCGGAACCGGTGATGAAGTCGGAATCAGGATTCGGAATGACGTCCTCCTGGGTGTGGTAGTAGGTCACGCCAAGGGTAAGGGCGATGTCCTTGGTGAGAGGCAGCGAAGCCGCGATGCCACCGGAGACATAAGCGAAACCGGAACCAGCGGCGTGGTAGCCTTCAGTGTCAAAGGACACCGTGATTGGGAAGGACAGAGCCACAGGACCCAGAGTGGTTCCTGGAGCGATACCTGCCTGATAAACAAGACCTTCATCATAGCCGGGAATCGCAATCGCTGTGCGGCCGTTGACAGCCACGAAGGGATTGAAGAGACCGTCGCTATAGGAAGCCTTGGCGAAGATACCCTGCTCAGTCTGGGAAGCATAGTCCCAAGCATAGTAGCCGAGTTGCAGCTTAAGCTTGTCGATGGTGTAGTAGAAACCGACGTTGAGGTCGAGTTCTTGAACATAGCCACCAATGGTGGAAGGAACCTGGTCGTTCACGTCAGCCCAGACGTTGATGTAGGCTTGAAGGCCGCCACCAAGGTTGAAATCGAGTTCGACGGAAGGATGAATCATCCACTCACCCCAGTCATTACCGAGCGCCCAGACGTCCTGGCCGAAGGAAATGAAGTGGGTGTCATAAGCCACGGCAAACGTGCCGGTGACGAAAGGCTCTTCAGCAGGCACGACGGGAGCCGGAGCCTTTGCTGGAGCACCTGCCATCAGTGTGGTGACGCCAAGGGAGGATGCGGCAACGAGCGCGAGGGCTGTGCGACCGATCATGGAGGAAGTAGCATGTTGCATTACTTTCATGTGTTAGAGGTGTGTTAGTTTCTTGAGTCGGGTTCTTGGTTGTTCCGAACGACATCTCAACTGCGAGATACCACTCGTTAACGGGACCGTTTTCAGCAGCGCCAGTGCCAAGTTGGCATCAGTGGGGGTGAATAAAATTCACACCCTGTATGACGCCTTCGATAGCCCTCTTGGCACGGCATCAGCGAAACGCGGTAACAACTTTAACCATGTATTTCATTTCGGAATGCCCGAAACAAATCTCTCACTCAGTCCCAGCCCGATGACCTATAATCCGATCGAGTCCCACCGCTTGCACATCTTCCATGCAGTGGCTCAGACAGGATGCGTGGCAGAGGCAGCACGTCAAATGTGCCTAACTCGCTCCGCGCTCAGCCACGCGTTACGAACGCTGGAGTCAGAGTTGGGGTGCGAGTTGTTCAGCCGGAGCGAACGCAAGCTTTCGCTCACCAGCGCTGGCATCAAATTCCTCCCCCACGCTCGGACCATTCTGGATCAGATGCAGACCGCGCGCCGCAGCTTGCAGGAACACGTGGTGTAACGTCTGCGGCTTACTGCCCACGACCGCGAAGACGATCATCAGAACTGATCGACGCTTTTGGTGACAAGTGCTCCAGCGCACACAGCAAGAGGCTCTTGGGAACTCACTCGACCGTGCTGGTGCATTGGTGCCGTATGGTCGGAAAAATAAGATTGCCAGAGTGACCGCGCTTCCATAGGTATTGGGTCTTCATGCTGCGCTGTGGTGTCCATTATCTGATCATTTTTGCCCTTCTGCTGTCCATCGGTGGGCACTGGGCACTGCTTCAGACAGCTGCATGGGCAGGCATGGTCGTGAGCTACTCTCAGGAAGGCACTTTCGCCGAGGCCCTGAGCAAGACCTTCGACGGCAAGCACCCCTGCAAGCTCTGCAAGATCGTCAACCGCAGCCTGCACGATCAGCAGGAGCAAGACACGGCGTCCCCGGAAAAGCTCAAGAAGGTTGAGCTGTTTGCTGAGTGTCTGAGCGCCCATCCCTTCGGCTTGCCCAGAGGATCAGCGGACTATTTGCCGTATCGAACGAAGGCTCTGAGGCTGCCGCCTGCGCCGCTGCTGCTGCCGCCACGTGTGGCCTGAACCTGCCGCCGTCCCGATGGAGCCCCCCACGCTTTGTGGGTAGCGACGCTCCGATAGTCCCCAGCGCCACGCGCCAATCCGCCTTCAACTCAACCTACTTTAATCATGAAATTTTTCGCCACTTTTGTCCTCTCGACTCTTCTCACCGTCAGCTCCGTTACTGCCCACCACGGCCAGGATTTCCTTCTTCTCGAGGACTACCACCTGCCCGCCCCTGGCAGCGGACACTTCATCACCAACTTTGAATGGGAGAAGGGCGACACCGATGAGTATGGCCTGACGCCTGCGCTCATGGTTGGTATCCTGCCTCGCCTTGCGCTCAGCTTGGAGGCCGACTTCCGCGATGAAGCCACGGCCAAGTGGGACTACTCCAGCATCACTCCCATGGCGCATTTCCAGCTCTCGCCGGCGTCATCCACCTTCCCGATCAAGTTCGGGGTCAGCGCCGGCTACCAGTTTGGCAATGCAGATGCTGCTGACACCAGCGATCACAACGCCGAAGAACCGGAGAATGAGCACGCTGACGAACACGGCGAAGAAAGCGGGCACCATGAAGAAGAGGCCGATCATCACGCCGAAGAGCCTGCCCACTCACACAGTGGCAGCGTTCATGCCCACGGCGTGGATGCCTTCGTCGGTCGTTTCATCATGGAAGCCGAATTCGGCAACACCAAGGCCATCTTCAACCTGCTCAGCGTCGTGACCGATGATGAGGCTGCCTGGGGCTATGCTGCGGGCGTGCGCCATAAAATCACCAGCCAAGTCGCACTTGGAGTGGAAGCCTTGGGCGATTTCGACTCCGAAGGCTGGCACGAGATTGATCTGGGGGCCTACTATGAGCCGGTTCACCATGTCACGCTCAAGCTCGGAGCAGGCTTTGGCCTCACCGACGCGACTCCAGACTTCATCTTGCGCACCGGCGTTATTTGGCGCTTCTAACCCTTTTCCTGCATGGCATCGACCATGCTTGAAACCCCCTCGACACACCCTCCTGGGGTCTCACCTGCTAGCGAACAACCATCCATACACCCCTCCATGAAAAGCATCCTTCTTGTAGCCAGCCTCGTGCTTGGCACCCTCACAACCGGCATGGCCGACGAAGCCATCAAGTCCGCCATGAAAAAGTATCACAAGGGCGAAGAGGCCCTGTCCAAAAAAGTCGGTACCGGCGAAGCCTCCCCTGGAGAGCTTTCCGACATTCTGAAAGGCTACGAAGCCATGGCCAAGGCCACGCCACCGAAGGGTGCGACCACGAGCTGGGACACCAAGACCCAGGCTCTGATCGACGCCGTGAAAGGCCTGCAAAAGGGCGACGCCAGCTCCAAGGGCAAGTTCAAGCTGGCCGTGAACTGCAAGGCCTGCCATGACATCCATAAGGGCAAGTAATCGCCTTCGGCTTGTCATCCTGGACCCGCCTGGAGTTCGCTCCTGGCGGGTTTTTTGTTTTCATCCGCAGGTTTCACGCCCTTGATTCTCGGGCTGATTTGGCCCATGAAGCATTCACAATTCTTATGGCCAAAAAACCCGTTGTTCTGATTATCCGTGATGGCTGGGGCATCAACCCCGGCGGTAAAGCTCAAGCCGCCGCCAATGGCGACGCCACCCTGCTGGCGAAGACCCCTTTCCACGATCACCTCTACGCCACCTACCCGCGCGGCACCGTCAGCGCCAGTGGTGAAGACGTCGGCCTGCCAGATGGCCAGATGGGCAACAGCGAAGTCGGCCACCTCAATCTCGGCGCTGGCCGCGTGGTGTATCAAGACCTCACCCGCATTAACAAAAGCATCCGCGATGGCGAACTGGCGCAGATGCCTATCCTCGTCGATGCCTTTAACAAAGCCAAAGGCAAGCGCCTGCACTGCCTCGGCCTCATCAGCGATGGCGGCGTGCATTCCCATCAGGATCACCTCGCTGCTCTGTGTGATGCCGCCAAGGCTGCTGGAGTCGAAGACCTCATGGTCCACGCCATCACCGACGGCCGCGATACCTCCCCGACTGGCGGTGCCGCCTACATGGCGAAGCTGGAAAAAGACCTCGCCCCCAGCGGAGCCAAAATCGCCACCGTGATCGGTCGCTACTACGCCATGGATCGCGACACTCGTTGGGAGCGCAACAAGCTCGCTTGGGATGCTATCGTGCTCGGCCGTGGTGAAGTCCGCACCGATCTCCCCAGCGCCGCCGTTCAGGCCGCCTATCCAGGTGATCCTCGCGGAGACGAGTTCATGCAGCCCATGATCTTCAGCAACGCCAACGAGCAACGCATCCGCGATGGCGATGTCATCCTTTGGTTTAACTTCCGCGCCGACCGCGCCCGCCAGCTCAGTGAGGCTTTCTTGAAGCCCGACTTCTCCGGCTTCGACCGTGAAGTCACTCCCAAGACCAGCTACTATACCCTTACTGAATACGACGCCACTTACACCGACTACGGTGCCAACGTCATCTTCAGCACCGCCACCCTGGCCAACAACCTCGGCCAGGTCGTCGCTGCCGCCGGACTCACTCAGCTCCGCGCTGCCGAGACCGAGAAATACCCGCACGTCACCTTCTTCTTCAACAGCGGTGTCGAAGAGCCCAATGTCGGCGAAGATCGCTACCTCGCCATTTCGCCCAAAGAAGTGCCCACCTACGACAAAAAGCCGCAGATGAGCGCCCCCGACCTCACCTTTGAAGTGCTGCGTCGTTTGGAGAAATACGACCTCGTCATCATGAACTACGCCAACCCCGACATGGTCGGCCACACCGGCGTCGTCGAGGCGGGCGTCCATGCCTGCGAGACCATCGACCTTGGCGTGCGCATGATTGTGGAAAAAGTGCTCGAACTCGGCGGCAAACTCTTCATCACCGCCGACCACGGCAACTGCGAGCAAATGCGCAATGCCGACGGCAGCCCGCATACCGCCCACACTACCAACCTCGTTCACGGTATCTATGTCGCCGCCGATTCAGGAAGCGTCACCGTGGCCAACGGCAAACTCGCCGACATCGCCCCGACCTTGCTGGATATGCTCGGTGTGGAGAAGTCGGCTGAGATGACAGGGAAGAGTTTGCTGGTGAAGAAATGAGTTTCCCACCCGACGCCGAAGGCCACGCCATCATTCTCTTTGATGGCGTGTGCAACTTCTGCTGCTCGTCGGTGCAGTTCATTATTCAGCGTGATCCCCGTGGGCACTTCAAGTTCGCCTCGCAGCAGTCGGATGTAGGCAAAGGCTTGCTCGCCTTCGCCAACCTGCCTCTCACAATGGACACGTTCGTGGTGATCGAAAGCAAAGCGATCTACACCTGCAGCGCAGCCGCCTTGAGGGTCGCAGCGAAGCTCACGCAGCCGTGGCCGCTGTGCGCGATTTTTTGGCTAGTGCCGAGCATCCTTCGCGACGGGGCCTATCGCCTGATCGCCCACAATCGCTACCGCTGGTTCGGGCAGAAGGAGCAGTGCTGGGTGCCCACACCTGAGATTCGTGGGCGGTTTCTCGCATGAGGCGCGTGCTATTCCTTTGCTCGCGCAATCAGTGGCGCAGCCCGACGGCGGAAGCCATTTATCAATCTGATCCGCGCGTCGACGTACGCAGCGCAGGCCTGAGCCCTTCCGCTAGGCGGCGTGTGAATGAGAAATTGCTACTCTGGGCCGACATCGTGGTCGTCATGGAGCACGATCACAAACAGCGACTGCTAGCACAGTTCCCCGACTTGGCGTCGGGCCTTCACATGGAGGTGCTCGATATCCCTGACGACTACGAATTCATGGACCCTGAGCTCATGGACCTCATTCGAGAACGTGTCGAACCGGTCCTTGAGCAGAGCCCATAAGCAAACAAGGCGCTGGTTGCCCAGCGCCTTGAAGTAAGTGGGACGGCTCTCGCAACGCTTACACGCTGAGCTTGGTCCAGGCGGCGTTGTCCTTGCTGGACTGCACCACGGCGTCGATGAAGGCCATGCCACGCACGCCGTCTTCGATTTTTGGATAGTCGAGCGTCAAGGCATCGGCTTCCGTGCCGTCGGTCACGGCACGAATGTGATTGGCGAAGTTCTTGTAGATGTTGGCAAAGGCTTCCAGGTAGCCTTCGGGGTGCGAAGGCGGCGTGCGACCAGCAGCCAGGGCGGCCTTGCCCAGGTAGCCGTTGGCGGTGCGATAGACTTCCATTGGCTTGTCGAGCCACTTCACGAGCAAGGTGTTGGGCTCCTTCTGGTGCCACTCCAGGCCACCTTTCTCGCCGTAGACGCGGATGTTGAGGTTGTTCTCCTCGCCCACGGAAATCTGGGACGAGTGGAGGATGCCCTTTGCGCCATTGTCGAAGCGGAGAAGGACATTGCCATCGTCATCCAGCGCGCGGCCT
>Ga0247834_1005548_pt1 | contig 14850 bp, 23 predicted proteins | sample LaCruzMarch2015__8_FD_187118 | JGI IMG/M metagenome (GOLD analysis project Ga0247834, IMG submission 187118) | Freshwater microbial communities from meromictic Lake La Cruz, Castile-La Mancha, Spain - LaCruzMarch2015_12m | ecosystem: Environmental > Aquatic > Freshwater > Lake | place: Spain... | reverse complement strand
TTTCGGCAGTCTTGTACTCGTGTTTATCGTATGGCACAAGCTTAGTCTTCAGGCCATAATTAATAACATAGTCCTCGCTTCGTGTATGTGCCCTGTATTCTTCTATTGTCATATGACCTCCAAATGCCTTTAGCACCAACCGACTTGGGGCAGGGGTTACCATGTCTGTCTTCCCGGTGAGCATCTTGCGGTAGTGGCGGATGTTAACCTGGTGAACCCCGGAAAGCACCCTGCTCATGGTGTCCCGCCCATATCCCTTGACGCATTCCCACGAACAGAACTGTCCTCCTGTCTTGAAGTGACCTGACCTATTATCATATGAGAAGGGATATTCTAGAGTTTCTCCCTCCCAAGAATGGCAGCAATGCCAGCATAGCGTTGATGTTACTACAACTTTCTCAGTGACTTTGACAGTGTCTTTCTGAATGTTGCTGATAGTGAGGATCCTGTTCCAGGAGGTAATGAGATCGTCGAGGGCCATGACTGATTTTTGCTTGATTATAAATATGTTAAGTTGTTGTCTTCACAACAGACCAAGGTTCCGGCGGCGATCATGACGCGAACGCCGACGCCGATAGTTATTTCATTAGAGAACATCATACCAGCCATCTTGGACCCGCCGCTTGATATATATGATAGACTCTTGCGCCTTCCTGATGGTGTCGATTGCCATCGAGATATCATTCTTGTACTCATCAATTTCGAAATCAATGTTTACTGATTCTGTCTCTGCCAAACGATATTTCTGACTCTCCAGATACCAGATGGCATATTCGTTGTTGACGATCCTACACTTCTCGCCCTCGATAAGGGACTTGTAGAAGTTTGACGCCATGATGTCCTGGTTGCTTGGGATGTTCATGATGTTTTGTTTGGTGACATTTCTATCTTGAAGAGTTCTTTAGTAGAGTTTCAATCACCGTGGTAAAATAACAGATTTTCTGGGTCAAATGACATAAAATGTTTTGTAAATAAAATGCAGGATACTGGGAAGGTTGATGCAAAGAATCGAGTAGTTTTCTCCGACAAGGGAAAGACTTTTGTTATGCAAGATGGCAAGAAGGTGTATGTAAAGAAACTGTTTTCTCCCAAGGAGGTTCCAAAGAATGCCCCCACCAAGTACGCAAGAATATGGAAATCAAAGGTGGACGCGCGACTGAAACCCAGCAGGAAGGGCATTCGCAAGAATGATGTGAATTTCGTGATGCCCACCGTGAGATTCTCTCTGAATACACTAAACGGGTCCTTGAAGAGGGTGAACAACGCAATACGCATTCCTCTGGACTTCAAAAAGGGCGGTGCTGTGAATTCCCGTGACATTGTCGCGATGAAGAAGAACAATGTAGACCCTAATTGGTTCTTTGCCCAGGTGAAATATCTTAGGTCTCTTAATGATTATGACATAATGACAGTCGCGGCATATACACACTTCAGTCATTTGTGGATTGGAAAATACCAGAGGACAGGCACCATTAACGAACTGCCAGAGTTCAGAAGAGATATGATATACCCTTTGTTCTCCCAATTTTCGGTGGCAGTCGACTATGGGTTCGACCCTATAAAACCTGGTATGGACTACACTCTATTCATGAGTTCTTTCAAACAATCGTTAGACATACGGACCAGGTATGCTATTTACGTGGCGCTCGTAGAGGCTCGTGTGTTGAGCAAGCAGGCGTTGGAACTCATGGTTCAGATGTATATAAATGATTTTCAGAGAATCATAGATGCCTCTCCACCAGTGGAGAAAGACCTTGTCTTGTACCGTGGTGTATCTAAAGATGTATATGAGTCTCAGAAGAGTGATGTTGTAAAGTCGCCATTTTTTTCATCTGCTGCTTTCAATCCTTCTCATTCTGCATTATATGCATCTGGCAAAACCAAGTATTTACATCGCATAAAGGTTCCCAGTGGAAAACATGCTCTGTTTGTCGCGCCGCTTAACCAGTTTGGCAAAGCGGGGGAGTATGAGATTGTGTTACCTCCATGCAATTTCAAGGTAACCGGGAGAAACAGGAAGATGAAGCTCGGACGGGATTTCTATACAGTTACTGACTTACAAATGATCAGGTAAAACGTCGATATATTTGTATATCGACAAAAGTTTAATATTATTCTATCACAGTATATTACAACAATGTCTCTGATAGAGTCCAACGAACGTTTGGTGTCTGCCCTTCGCCGCATTCATGATGCCAACACTGGTGTTACCTTCTCAAACAAGAACGATGATTTCAAAGTCATGGTTCGCAATGATCCCGACGGTGGCGTAGGACACTTCATGACGTTTGAAGTTGTTATTATCGCAGAAGACAATAACGCAATTCTGAGAAAATGTCTGGACCATTTTGTTGACACGGTTGGATTTGAAGACGACGGGGAGCAAGAATTTATCGTTGGCAGTTTTGAGGTGGACAAACGCGTTGGTAGCAGCGAAGATGACGTGGAAGATCTCAAGGAAATGATGAACAACCTGTATGAAACTTCATATTGTCAATGTGGACAAAGATTCATCCACGATGGCCAAGACATGTGCGTGTTCTGTGATATGACGGCGACGCCGGAAAAGCTTGCGCCATTTGATTGTGCAGTGTGCATGGAAACGGGACATGACTTTCACTCTACCAAGATGAAGTGCTGTGGGAACAAGCTTCACGTGCTTTGCGATGACCAATGGTTCCGAAAGGGAAACAAGACTTGTGCTTTTTGTCGCGCAGAACTCCCAAAACGCGAACACAACACTGCAGGTGGTTTTTTGGACCGTTTGGTATCCAGCATTGCCGGAGAAGTTGAAAGGAGGCTGAATGGGGAAGACAGCGAGGAGGAAGTTGAATAAAAATATTTATACTTAATATAAAAACAAATGGCTGGCATGTTTGACACGCTTAAGATTTTCATCCTAGTTGGTGCTTACTTTGCCGCCTTCCAGCTCGGAAAGATGGCTGAGCGCCCCAAGAACCTTTGGCCAAAGGCAAAGACCGGTCAGAACCCATGGGTTGCCGGCGCGTGGGCAGAGTGGCAGAAGGTGTACATGGGAGTTGTAGCCGTTGCCGTGCTACTGACCATCATGGGCCCCGGTGGCTTTAGCATGGGTATGGGCGGCGGGTTTGGCGGAGGCCGGGGCGGGGGCTATTACTAAACGCGTTACATAATACTTTTGTAAAATACCATTTACAAATGTCATTTGACCCAGGATATGCCAAGGAGATATAATGGAGGAAAAAAATGAAATATAGTATACCCATACCAATTATATGCAAACCAAGATTGCTCGCTCAGTGGCCATTGCCCCTCTGAAATCCCTGGCTACCGCTTCTCGTCCGCGTCCGAAAGCAATTTGCCGTCCGAAAGAAGTCTATCTTTAAGATATTCGACTTCTCTGACTTTATAAGCGACGACATTATCGATACCGAGTTGGAATCTGAGCACATTGCCGAGGATCTCCGCAAGCAAGCAGAGCATATTCAGATTTCCATAGAGTATCGTTTGTCTCAAACCCGCCGATGACGCGCATCAATCTTGTGCCCCCCAGCGAGCTTGCCAATGAGCATCTGTTTGCAGAATGGCGAGAATGCAAGATGGTTCCCAAGGCCCTTGCTCGCAGTCTCCGCACTCAATCTTCCGATAAGGTGGCGAAAAAAATTCCCAAGAAGTTTACTCTTAACGCCGGCCATGTCTTGTTCTTTTATGACAAGGGCTCATATCTACGCAAGAGATACCAGGAGCTTACAGAGGAACTCAAGAAGCGCGGCTACAATTTCAACCGCGATGCTGAGTTTGACCCGGACGGCGTGATGATTGCAGACCAATGGAATGGAGATTACACCCCCACAGAAGAAGCGTATGCGATCATTCGTGCACGCATTGCCGAGAAGATTGCGATGAAGCCTGATTTTTACCACTTTGGCCAAGTGGTAAAAGTGTCATCAAAAAAATAACTGAATAAATTAAATTAAATGGTTGTTTTGACTGCTGCGGATGCACAACAAATTCGCTTGGCAAAAAGAAGCGTTAGCCATGAAACCTATAAGATGCTCTTTGAAATTGCTTTACAACGTGTAAAACTAAAGGCAGAAATGGATCACACGTCACTCAGCTACAGGGTTCCGCATTACATGATGGGCAGGCCAGCGATAAATGTTCACCACGCAGCGCGCTATATATCAGAGAAACTCCGGTTCTATGGTTACAAGGCTTCTTTCCGCGAGGCTGAGGGGTCGTTTTACGTAGACATTGACTGGTCCAGAGAGCCCGTGAAGGTTCAAAAGAAGCCAAGGGATGTTCGGCGGCCCAAGGTTATTGATGCCAGTGTGAAATCGAACCCAGCAGAGGCAGTGAGACGCATGGAAAAAATAAAACTGCAACTGCAAAACACCCTTAAAAAGAAGTAGCGTGTTTTATTTTTGAAAATTTAATATATAGATTATTTAAACAATGAGTGCAAACCAGAAGCTCTCGCCACTTTTGGTCGAGGCCAAGAATTCGTATATTTCCCAGCTGGCTGATGTCGCAGCCCCCTTCATCATCAACACTATTAACACTCTATATATGTCGGCCAAAAAGGAAGCTGGGTTTTCAAAGCCCACCAAGCTTTTCCAGACAAAGCTCCGCGAGATCCCTCTGTGGAACCAGAGCTTCATCGATGCTCAGGTCACCGCTATCACCAACAAATACAAGTATTTCCCAGAGCTCGTGGCAGCTGCTTTCGTGTCCTATGTCAAGATTCTCAGTTCCGTGAAAATTCACTCCAAAAAGCCACACATTCAGCTGAAGCTACCTGCCGACGATGTCTTTGTCCACAAGATCTTTGTCAACGCGGCAAAGAGTTTCTATCTCGACCCCGCGCTTGTAAAATCTCCTCGCGAAGTCCGCCTTGCTCTAGTCAGGAATGCAGTGGAGACCGCCGTGCGCGAGCTGCTGCCCACCGAGGACATCCTGCGTGCATATCTGGGCGGCTCTGTAGATGCAGATGGGATCCAGACCGAGGAAATAGATGAGGAAGAAATCGACCTTTCTCCAAGTCCTGATGAGACAAGTCCCGAGGAAGCCGTGCCTCAGCAGCAACCACAATACGCGGTCCCTGGTTCCTTGAGCCCCGTCCAGGCCCTTGGAAGTCCCGACATTTCCCCGAGCCCTGCCCCCGGGCCAGCTTCCACCATCCCTGAAACGCAAGACACTGCCGTCGCTGTGGCTCAGCTCCAACACATCCTGCAGCAGACTGCCCCCTCTCCCGTCCCAGTGAGCCAACCCCAGTACCTCCAGCCCAGTCCTAGCCCAATGGCCCAGCCAACGGTGATAACAGTGCCCAAGTCTGCTCCATATCCTAACGGTGCTTTCGTAAGCCCGTTTGCCACAAAACAAATGCATGAGGATGCAACTGGTGATAGCTTCTTTAAATAAGTGACCGTAGTTTTTTTGTAAATAAAAAAAATATGAGTAAGATAAAACATGCTGGACAACCCATATGCCGCGTCTACCATCATTGCCCTGCTGGCAGCAACTCTGTTCACTCTGTACACCAAGTTCTCCAACAAGGAGGAAAAGAATCTGTATGGCAAATTTGCCCAGGTGTTTGTTTCCGCTCTTGTGGCAGGTATTGCATTCACATTCGTGACAAGTTCTCCTGATGAGACACTAAACCTGCCATTTGAGCAGGGTGGCCTTGCTGACTTCTGAGTGATTTAATTATTTACTTTTTGTCCATACTTTACAGTATAGACAAATGTTTATCTATAAAAAAAATAAATGATTAAAGTACAAATATGGCTAGTTCTATTATAAAGTGCAATCTACTGAACGCGTTCAAGAGAGAAATCACCAGCGCTGTAGGAGATAACGAAGTCATAGCAACCAGTAGATTTTTCAACATTGCCCGCGACACGGCTTGGTCGGTTGTCACGAGCTCCAAGCTTGGAGCGCATTTTGACCAGCTCACAATGGAGTCTCTTCAGGACTATCTGTTGAATGTTTCGAAATATATTGCGGTCGACTATTCTAACTCGGTATCAGCAGATGTCGACGACCTTCTCCATAAACTAGAGTTGTACATTGAAGAAGAGTGCAGTCAGTTTGCCGATAAAGAAGACGATGTTTACATCTCAGATGAAAACTTAGAGCCCGCTCCCAAACCGAAGCCCGCTCCCAAACCGAAGCCTGCTCCCAAACCGAAGCCTGCTCCCAAGCCCGCTCCCAAGCCCGCTCCCAAGCCCGCTCCCAAGCCCGCTCCCAAGCCCGCTCCTGAACCTGCCCCTGAACCTGCCCCTGAACCCGCCCCTGAACCTGCCCCAAAGCCCGCCCCTGAACCTGCCCCTGAACCTGCCCCAGCACCGATACCACCTGCAACATCGTGTGCCAAGGACCCCGTCAACACCAAGGAAGTGTGTTGCACAAAAAAGGCTCTCCTGGGGGATTTTTCAGATCCTGAATGTAACCCCGCGGTGAAGAAACCATTCGACTGGAAATTCTGGGGTATTGTGCTTTTGATAATTATAATTCTAGCGATTATAGGGTTCTTTGTTTACAAGAAGTTCTTTGCTCCTCAAGTGGAAACGGTATTTGACGACAATATGAATTTCGATAACTCCGGAGAATTCGATAATTATGGAAATGAAGGTTTTGATGTGGAAGACTTGGAAATTCTGAACATGCCACTTTCACCGGCGTCTGCTTCCCCCGTGGTTGCGTCTGCTTCCCCCGTGGTTGCGTCTGCTTCCCCATAAATAATTAACCAAAAATTCTAGAGACGGACATCAAGAAAGGTGCTGTTAGGTAGCACAGACAGCAAGTAACTGCGAGGCATAAAGCGAGTTTCCAGTTCTTTAAAATTGACATCAGGAAGGAGAATATGCCCTTAAATATAGGCCCCAGCACCTTGCCAACGCCTTTGCCAAAGTCAACAATCGCTCCGCCAACTTTCTTGCCAACGTTGGCCACCTTGCCACCAATATCCTTGCCAACGTTGCCAATGTCCTTACCAATGTCCTTGCCCTTGTCAACAATACCGCCTCCAATGTCCTTGCCCTTGTCAACAATACCACCCCCAATGTCCTTGCCCTTGTCAGCAACGTCCTTGCCGACGTCCTTTATCTTGTCAAATGGTTTCTTGATGCTGAATGGTTCGTATGTAGACATTCTAACGGGTTCCAGAATCATTTAACATTACAAAATATTTTTATTCATACGCCCTCTGACATTGATATAGGACCTCCAAGAAGCTATATCGATAAATGTGATTATTAAAATAACTCATATCTCTATATGTTTAATGTCTCTCAAAATATTGGCATTAGATGCTCTTGTCAGGAGTGATGCCAATGTTGATAACCCAAGAAAAATTGCTGAGATGATTTTTAAGCCATTTGACGAGAAACTTCACAACAATATTTCAAATGCTATTTACAAGTTTCGTTGTCTAATCAATGAGCCAAACGAATATATTGGTCAGACAGTGCAGATGCTTTGTAAACGATTTAAAGACCATAAAAATCCTACTGATATGTTTTATTTTCAGTATGCGCTTACAAAGCACGGATGGGATAATTTTGAGAAAATGTTTTATGAGTGTCCTGAAGAACGACTAAATGACCACGAAACGTTTTGGATTACAGTGCTTGGAACACACATAGATATGTATCCAGGAGGCTATAATTTGACTATGGGAGGCGAAGGCACTAAGTTATCTCCTGAACAGAGAGCAGCAAGATCTGGTGCAAATCACTGGGCTCCAAGACCTGCATTTCAATATAATGTGGTTTATGGCACTAAGATAGATGAATTTGCAGCTATATCAGAGGCTGCTTTGTGCACTGGTATTTCAAGAGCAAATATAACAGAATGTATCAATGGAAACTATAGAACTGCTGGCGGGTTCTTTTGGTCTGATCACGAACTTGATAACAACGAGGTGCAAGACTTGATATCTAAGAAGCTTGATGACCATTGGTGCAATAAATCTGTCTTTCAGTATGACATAAAAACTGGCGTTCTCATTGATGAGTATACTTCTCAAATAGAAGCAAACAAAAAGACTGGAGTAAATACTGCTCATATTTGCGAATGTGTTAAAAGAGAACGCCAGACTGCTGGTAATTTTTATTGGTCTGATCATCGTCTTGCCGAGGGTGAAATTCGTATGCTTATCTCTAAGAAGTTATGGGAATTATATGGTAAGGCTGTGTATCGTTTTACAAAAAATGATAATGTATTCATAGATTGGTTCTTGTCTGCTAAATCCGCAAAAGAAGTTCTTGAACTCTATGATACTGCAGATATGAATATAAGATCGTGTGCAAATCCTAAACTGAAGAGATCATCGGCCTATGGATATAGATGGAGTTATGACCCACCCTCTGGTATTGATATAGGACCTCCAAGAAGTTGAAAATATTGAAAATTACACGGTTTTTATGAATTCCCACCTTAGGTCATTGCATATGGCCTTCCAAATCTGGTCCTGAGCGTGCAGGTTTTGCCTACATTTCAGGAGCGAAAAGTACGGGAGCAGCGAATCCTCTCCGAGGAGTTCTGAGAACTTGTATAGCACATAGTTGTAGGACAGGAAGTTCTTCCTGTGAGGAGGCTTGTGCTTCTCGAACGGTGCCTGTATTTCTGTGAACATGTCCCGGAACTTCTTCTCAAGAGATTGGCTCAGTTTGAGCGTAGGCATCCCGGTGATGGCATGCGTGATGGAATAAATGTTGTCATAATAGTTTGAATACCCAAGTTTCTTCAAAAACTGTTTTACCTTGGTTGGTTTGATGTCGCTCGTACAAGAGATCCGATGCTTCTTGAATTCGGAACGCACCGCCTCGATAACTTCATCGGGAACGTGCGTCCCTTCCTTGGCTTGAAGTGCATTGAGGCACTCTATGAGATGGTTAGACCTCTTATAAGCCATGGAGTTGTTTTGTTCGGAAAACGTATACGACTCGATATACTTTGAAGTCTTTCCACACTTTGAGCACACCATATCGCTTTGTGTAGAGTTTACTATCTCATGAAGGTCGCCTCCACAGGAACATTTGTATATTTCATCCATGGTTTCTCTTTCAGTGATGGCATCTAAGGTTTCCTGGTTCTTCACTTTCTCCACATTGTACAGGTATTTCTTGAAGATTGTATTATTCTCCTTCACGGATGTTACCTGGAACATCTTATTTTCAGCTACCTTTGTCTCTTCTTGGATTTCTTTTTTTGTGTCATACATCATCTCCTTTATGTATGGTATAGAATCAAGGAGATAATCAATTTTCTCCTGTTCAATTTCCTCGGATTTCTTAGGGTTTTTTTGCTTTCTTTTCTCGAACAGTTCTATGTTTTTTTCTACTGCCTCATTGAACGTCGAGAACTCGGACACTTGTTCGACCCTTTTTTCTTTCTTTGTTTTGTATTTCTTGGTCTCATATTTGAGACGAATGAGCTCCTTGTCAGCCTTATCTGGGTACCGTGGGAGAGGTGTATTGCTATACATTAATTTACAACTGATATATTTTGTTTAAACTATTTCGTAAAAAAGAGTTTAACAAAAAGTTTTCCTTACTTACATCAATGGATGCCATCAAATTCTATAGCAGATTTCTGTTCAAGAAGATTACTCATTCTTCTGGCATCAAGGTCAACCAAATACTTGTTTTTGACGAAAGCTTGACCCCTATTTCCTATTGTGAGAACGCTCCTAATTCTCTCACGATTGCCCAACTACGGGAGAAGCTTAGAATTCCCGAATACAGAATTGAAATTCGCTATTCTATCCACGGAAAGAAATTCCGCGCAGTCATTCGAAACGATGACAATGTTAACTTCCCTATCCGCAAGGAATTGGGCATGTTTCCAAGAGTCAGGATCAACAAAGCATATGTTCTTACCGTGGACGGTATCAAGATTGATGTCACGAAGCGTGTTCTAAAGTACGCAGGTCAAAACATGGATTTCAACCAACATGCTGGCGCGCTGATATTTACAGACGACATGTTCCCTTTCCACGACACTGACGAGTACAAATCTCTTATCATCGAAACAAGTGACGGCGACTATGAATACACAATGCACGACTTGCTCATACTTTAATAAAATAATGGTATATATAAACAGAAAGATGTGGGTGTATGTTATTATTTCCCTGGCAATGCTGCTCGCATTTTATGTAATTACTACCAGAAAGGAAAAATTCTCTTTGAGTTGGATGAAACAGGGATTGACAGACGCCGTTAACAAACTGTCTGGAACAACTCCCGAACTGACTACTTCTGGTCTCACTTCGGCAATTTACAATGCTGCAAAAAGACTTCCAAAACCTTTGACTCCAAAAGCAAAGTTTGATGATATCATAGGCAAAGATGCAGATGATATGTATGTCCCAGCTTTCTATAAAATTCAAACTTCATTCCCCCCTTTGATAAAATATCAACCGCGAAAATTCAATCTTATGGGCTAATTTTGGAATTTGTTGGGCACGTGGCAGAAGATTTTGTGAATGTCATTTGACCCAGGAGAACAGAATAGGTATATAGGGTATATAGTGGAAAAATCTATTAGTTTCTGAAAGACTCACAAAAATGAACTTTCAGACGCAGAGGCCCCGGTGCCCCATCGGCACCAAGAATGGCAGTACAGATTCTCTCAACACCATGACAAGGAGGTCCAGTTTGGACATTGGCAGCAGCAGGAGCAGCAGTACAGATTCTCTCAACACCATGACAAGGAAGCTCAGTTTGGATATCGGTGTGGGTGCTCCGGAGAAAATGACTAAAATGGCCGTTAATTTTGTGACAAATAACACTGTGTCCTCACTGACTACTACTGTAGTTCCCGACATTTACGGAACGCTTGTCTCCATGGCACTGTGCTATGTGACCCAGAATTATAAGATTGTAAAGAGAAAGCCTCACATTCTGTTTCACCCCAAGAAGATACTGCGTGCTATGCCTTTGTCTGTCTCTGGACTTCTGCTCGATACGGTTTTTACAAATGGAATTGACAGTATTGAAGATGGTACCATGCATCTAGCGGCACATGTTGTTCTTAAAACTCTACAAATTTCTTTGACGCTGCTGTAATCAGTCAACTTCTTCGATTATGATAGGAGGGCGTGGAGAAGGAGAAATATCATCATCAACTACCTTGGCTGTCAGAACAAGGGCCGCGGCAAGTGCAGCAACTGTAGAAAACAAGATGATTTCACCAGTCTTCATTCTGCAATATCCACATATATTTTTGGTGTAAATTTAACATATCAACTCTCGAGAAGAGCGTCAACTGCTGCCACCACAATGTTGACAAGAGATTTCTGGTCGCTAGAATAGAGAACAGTATGTTCCTTCTTAACTTCAAAGGTGATGACTGTGCCTTTGAATACAATGTGTCCATTGCCATGGACAAGGCACATGGGGCTCGAGAACTTTAGGTCCTCAAAGTATACCACAAATTCTCCCCTCTTGCCAATGGAATCGTAAATATACTTCCGCACAGCAAGTTCCTCGGTTTTTTTCAGGACAAGCTTGTGCTCGGACAGAGGCTCCTCTGATACCCAAGACCAGTCGTGGGAAGTCATTTTGATGTATATACCACAGATTTGTTTATATTATAAGATGTGTCGATATAGATATATATTGACAATAGTGATATTTAATTACATGCGAACTGTATATGTCAGTTATGGATTCTCACGTGAGCAAGCTTGTCCTTGAACGTTTCCAACTGGGCCGCGAGCGTTACTCTCATGGTTTGCTACACCCTGATAATGATTCCATGAATTTCAGGAAGGAACTTCTTGAGGAACTATTGGACGCCGTTATTTATGCTGCTGCGGATGTTGTAAAGTCAACGCCCACTGTCTCAACTGTATTTCAATTTACTGATGACGGAAGTGTGCGACTGTCTCTCGTGGTGAACCATGAGATTGATCACGATGATGGTGCAGATAGTATTTACCATGTTATCATGGACAGTATGACAAGGATGCATGACTATGCCAAACCCCCTTCCAATACCGAACGTGTTCTGCTTCTCTGCATTTTTGCCCTTGAGAGCGTGCTAAAAATTACCTAATAAAAAATATGTAAACTTAACATGCGGCCATACGTCCACAAGGCAAACATCAAGATAGCAATTGGATATCCCTGCACTTTAAAAAGAAATTTTACTAAAGTTATTCCAAGTTTTCGCATGTCATACAATTCTGCTGGAGACGCATTTGCAGAAGAAGGGACATTTGACAGACATAAACATGAAGATGAGAGAAAATTGATAACAAGAGTTGCAAAGATGTGGAACGTGGACATTGAGAACTGTTGGGGATATACCACCGGGGGAGGAAGCGAGGGAAATTTGCAGGGTCTCTGGATGGCGCGTGAGAAATATCCTAATGGGGTTTTGTACTATAGCGATCAGTCTCATTACTCCATCAAGAAGATGGCAAATATTCTCAAGCTGGAATCAGTTGTGATTCCCAGTGATGAAACAGGTGCAATGGATATTACAGAGCTTTTAAAAAGTGTGGACAACAAAAGACCCGCAATTGTCCTGGCAAGCGTGGGATCTACATTTCTAGGCGGCATCGATAATGTTGAAAAAATAAGCCAGAGTCTCTCTGGAAACAAAGTGTACATACACGCAGATGCTGCTTTCTTTGGATTTGTGATGCCCTTTCTTCAGCCTGGGTATGACTCATACAAGTTCATGGACTCAATCAGCATTAGTTCTCACAAGTGGCCTGGAGTTCCCTTTCCGGGGGGAGTTTTCATATCTGTTAAAAGTCACGTTTCCCACGTTGAAAACTTTGAGGAAGTTATTTCTCAGAGAGATGTTACTATCAGCGGGAGTCGTAATGGCCACACTGCTCTCTTCCTGAATGAGTTTTTTGATACTGTTGATCTCAAAGAAGATGTTGAAAACTCTCTTGAAATGACCGAGTATATTTACAATCGGTTGTTGGAATGCGCCCCCGATAGCAACCCTTGGAAGAACGCCCGTTCTCCCATCATTGTCTTCAATTCTCCCTCTAAGAGTATCATAAAAAAATGGTCTCTTGCCACTGTCGGTTCTTGTTCTCACGTGTGTGTTTTAAATCATATTACAAAGGAAGTTGCAGATGCTTTTATAAAGGACATGTCCTTGTATTTTTCTAGACATTCTAACTTGATGAGGTAGTGGAATCCGACCGTGCGAAGATGTTGGTTCCCTTGCCAAAGGAACTAAAAGTATTAACGGGTTTGGGAGAGAAGCTTGAGATGGGAGAAGCAAATGCTGCAAATGGCGAGGTTGCCACGCTTGTTGTCGCCGGAGTTTGGTTAAAAATGTTGGTGGGAGGAGGAGGAGTTGTCAGCTTTGCTGCAAAGATGTTGGTGGAAGCGGGGGTAGGGGAGAAAGACAGTGTGGAGGTAGGGGCGAAAGACGGCGTGGGGGCAGGGGTGAAAGACGGCGTGGGGGCAGGGGTGAAAGACGGCGTGGGGACAGGGGTGGTTGATGGAGCGGAGGCAGGGATGGTTGATGGAGCAAAGGCAGGAGTGGTTGATGGAGCCAAGGCAGGAGTACTGTTAAACACAAAGGCAGTGGAAGGAGCAGCAGGGGTGGGGACAGGAACAGGGGGTGTTGCCTGATTCTCAGGGGTGTCTACATACTGAGGAAGATTTACTGCTGTAGAGCTCGGAACTGGGGGTGCAAAACACCTCATAAGAACCGAGTCATAGCACACCATCTCATCTACAAGGATGAAGCCCTCGATGGGACTGCGCATAGGGATGTTATACCCTGGGATTTCAAACTGCTTGTTCTTGTCCGAGGCGATCATGACACGAATGTTTTCTGCCTCGGCATACAGGAAGTTGGGAGTGAGCTTGAAGTCAATGTCGGTGGTGCCGACATGGTGCTTGAAGAACTCGTTTATGAAGGACACAAAGTGAGTCTTCATAGTATCGGTTATCTTGAAGTTGTGTGCCTCGATAGAGGACACCATGTTCTCAATCATCTTGATGATTTCTCCGCGGAAAGCCATTGTTCTTTAGTTTTTGTTTGGTAATTGTAAACAACAAAAAGACTTTTTTTATAGTCTTTTTGTCGATATGTCATTTGACCCAGTGAGAAACTTGTTGTTTGACCACGGGCACGATTGCGTTATCTTCTAATCCGTATCATCAAAATTATAATATTAACTTAAACTAACATGCATACCAAGTACATCCTGATACTCGTCATCGCCATAATCTTGGCATTAGGGTCATATATGCTGCTAACAAAGAAGCGTAAAGATACTTTCGTGGGAGACTTCTCCATTGACTCTGGTTTCTATGCCGTGGACAAGGCAATGGGGGGAAGCGGTTTCTTGAGCGATCCAATCGATCAATCAGGCTGATATGTTATATCATCAAAATTAGTTCTTGGGCCAATTGCAGACGCTCACACTAGAATCCCAAACTGTACCATCCGCGCATGGCATCTGCGTGGGTTGAGTCCGCCCAGGTTCGCATATAGAGAAAAAGGCATCACCATCGGTACCAAAAGGCTCTCCTCCTTCTACGCCAGAACACTGACCCCCTGGCGCGGGCTCAGGTGCGGGCTCAGGTGCGGGCTTAGGTGCGGGCTTAGGTGCGGGTTTAGGTGCGGGTTTAGGTGCGGGTTTAGGTGCGGGTTTAGGTACCGGGGCAGGTGCGGGCTTAGGCGCGGGCTTAGGTGGTGGGGTTCCACTTTTTGTTGCATTTACAAAGTTGAAAGGAGGCAAGTTCTTGATCGTTATTGTAACCACATCTCCCTTTGCAAAGCCTGCGTTGTTTCTAGTCAATGTTGGCCTGCGGGGTTTGCCTGATGGGTCTGTAAATAGAAAAGTTGTCTTGTTGCCTTCAACCTTTGTAACCCTTC
>Ga0247834_1005535_pt1 | contig 14881 bp, 13 predicted proteins | sample LaCruzMarch2015__8_FD_187118 | JGI IMG/M metagenome (GOLD analysis project Ga0247834, IMG submission 187118) | Freshwater microbial communities from meromictic Lake La Cruz, Castile-La Mancha, Spain - LaCruzMarch2015_12m | ecosystem: Environmental > Aquatic > Freshwater > Lake | place: Spain... | reverse complement strand
GGTGCGTTTGGCCAGGGCCTGGAACGTCTGCAGGGTGGCGCCGACGTCGTGGGCGAGGACCTCGTCCTCGAGCTTCTGGGTGGCTCTGAGGACCGGGGGCAGGGCCGTCAGGGTCTCGCGCAGGGGGCCGCCGTCGCCGATGCCGGCCCGGGCGCCGCGGACGAGGGCCCGCATGTCGGTCAGCAGGCCGCGGACGTCGGCCACGTCGGCGTCGAAGCCCTCGCGGGTCTCCTTGTTGTCGAGAATTTCCGCGAGGGTGGTGACGAGGGACGTCGTCGCCGACAACAGCCGGGTGAGCTCGGGTGAGGTCGGCAACAGGGCGTCGGCACGCTCGAGGAGGGCGCTGGCCCGGGGCAGCAAGAGGTCGGCGCGTGCCAAGGTGACGCCGTCGACGCGGGCGCCATCGGCCAGGGGGACGCCGGCCACGGGGGCGATGTCGAGGTAGTGCTCGCCGAGGACCCCGAGGGTGGTGACGTAGAAGCGGGTCTCCTTGGTGAGCAGGTGGCGCACCCGCTCCTCCACCCGGGCCTGCACCCGCACCATGGCGTCGGGGCCGGCGACGGGGTCTTGCCCCGCCAGCAACACCACGTCGTCGACGACGCCGACGACGACGCCGGCCAGTCGCACGGAGGCACCGGGCTTGATGGGGCCGCAGAAGGCGAAGTCGACGTCGATGCGGGGGCCCGAGAGGATGCGCATGGGGCCCGTGACCAGCAACGCGCCGACGAGGATGGCGACACCGACAACGGCCACCACGCCGACCCGCACGGCGCGGGCCCGGTCCCGCTGCTCGCGGGCCAGGGGCGCCAACAACACCGGCGACGGCGCAGCTGACGGCGACGGTGACGACGACGGTGACGACGGTGACGGCGTTGATGACGGTGGGGTCTGGTTGCTCATGGGGCGTTCCACTGTTCGCTGACGCTGCCGTCCTGCACGAGGAGGGTCCGGCAGCCGGGGATGGCCTGGAGGGCCGCCAGGGTGCGGGGATGGTGGGTGATGACGACGAGGGCGCCGGTGCCGCTGGCGACGCTGTCGACGAGGGCCCGGTCGACTTCGGCGGCGGCCATCACGTCGAGGCCGGTGGTTGGTTCGTCGACGACGAGGACCCCGGGTCTGAGGACCAGCGCCCGGGCCAGGGCCACCCGGCGGGCCTGGGCGGGGCTCAAGGCTGCGGCGGCAACGGGCAGCAGCTGGCCGATGCCGAGGCGGCGGGCGATGTCGAGGGCGCGGGCGTCGACATCGTGGGCGTTGGCGTTGTTGTTGGCGTTGTTGGCGTTGTCGGCGAGGGCGAAGAGCAGCAGGTTGTCGTGGACGCTGCGGTCGTCGAGGAGGGCCGGGTCCTGGTGGACAAACACCAACGGGGGCACGCCGACGACGACGGTGCCCCGGCTGCGGGGGATGAGCCCCGCGATGCTCTTCCACAGCACGCTCTTGCCGGCCCCCGAGCGGCCCACCACTGCCGTGACGCTGCCGGCAGCGAGGGTGAGCGAGACCCCCTGCACCACCAGACGGCCCCCGATGACGACGTCGACGTCGACGATGCTCAGGGCGTGGCCAGGGTTTCGCGCCGGAGCGCGCGGGGGTGTCGGGAGATGTGGGAGAGAGGGGGTCATGTGAGGTGCCACCCCACATCGAACACCAGGTTGACCGTCAACGCGCACAGGGTCCCCAGCACGACGCCGCGGGTCACGGTCTGGCCGACGTCGCCAGGCAGGACACTGCCCATGGCGGCGACGGTGGCGCCGCCGCCGACGCAGGCCCCAAACGCCGCGCTCTTGGCACACAACAGCATCAGCAACGACGGCGACAGCACCTCGGGGTGCACAAACGTGAACGGGTTGATGCCCGAGCGGCCGAGCATGACGAGGACCCCGGCGGCCTCCCAGCTCAGGATCGAGGTGAGCGTCAAGATGACCGAGCCCAGCGGCAGGGCCACGAGCATGGGCGCGATGCGCGTTCGCCAGGGGCGCTGTCCCATCACCGTCAGGGCGTCGAAGGTGTCGTCGGCGCGCAGGGTCGCGAGTTCGGCTGTGAAGCCGGCGCCAATGCGCAGGGCGAGCACCAGGGCCACCATCAGGGGGCAGAACTCCTGGACCCCGAGGACCGGATACTCGAGGCCGATGAAGCTCTGATCGCCCAGCAAGCGCATGGCTTGTCGACCCGCTTGATCGGCCATGGCCGCGCCGATGCAGCCGACGCTGACGGTGACGAGGAGCAACGAGCCCCACACCACCTCGTCGAGGCGTCCCAGCAGCAGGCGCGGCCAGCGCTCGTGCATCACCCGGTGCCCCCCAGCAGCGACAGCACCAGATTGACGACGACGATGGCCGACACCGAGGTCACGCTGCCGGCATAGACGGCGTCGCCAATATCGGTGGCCGAGCGGCGATCGGATTGCCACAGGGACAGCCCGGCATGGGTGGTGCCGATGCCGACGGCGAGGCCGAAGCACGCCATGCGCAGCAGGCCCTCCAGCAGCAACGACGGCTCGACGTACTCGACGACGGACCACCAGCTGATGGCGATGGCCTGGTCCCCCAGCAGCAACGCAAAGACGAAGGCCGTCACCAACATGCCGATGGCGCAGGGGGGATACAGCAGCAGCGAGACCAGCAGGATGGCGACGGTGCGCGGGGCCACCACGAGGTGGACGGGGTCTTTGCCGAGGGCACAGATGGCGTCGAGGCGTTCTTTGGCTGCCAGGGTCGCTGTCTCGGCAGCGTTTCTGGTCCCGAGGCGGGCCGCGACGGCAAAGGCCAGCAGGGTCGGGCCCACGTCGCGAAACGCCGACAGGGCCGCCGCCCAGCCAAAGACCTCGGTGGCCGCGTAGCGGTCGAGGTAGGTCAGGCCCTGCAGGCCAACGATGCCGCCGATGACGATGGCCCCAAACGCCGCCGTGGCCGCCACGTCTTGCAGCCCTTCGTCGACGAGCCGGATGGTTTCCGTGCGGTCGCAGCGACCCCGCAGCACCGACGACGTGGTCTGGCGCAGCCGCAGCAGCAAGCCGCCGACGTTGTCAAAGACCCCGGCGATGGCGGCGGCGGCGCTCACGGCGTCACCGCGGTCCCCAGAAACGACGGGAAGGGTCGCGGTGCCCACGGTGGCGGCAAGCGGGACACGGGCATCACCCGGGCCCTGACGTTGGTGCTGCCGTCGGTGCTGCCGACGTCGGTGCTGCCGTCGGTGCTGCCGTCGTCGTTCACCACCGACAGCATGATGGCCCGGCTGGCCCAGGGCCCGACGACGTCGGGGTCCTGGCAGGCGACGAGGACGGCGGCATCAGGGGCCAGGCGGGCGGCGACGTCGAGGACCTCGGCGGCGGTGTCGGGGTCGAGGCCGGCGGTGGGATCGTCGAGGAGGAGGACGCCGGGAGACACGACAAGGGCCCGGGCCAGGGCCAGCCGTCGACGCTGGCCCCCCGACAGCAGGGACGGCAGGCGATGGGCGCAGTCGGCGATGCCGAGTTGGTGCAAGACGTCGAGAGACCGCGTCAGGGCATCGTGGTGGACATCGTCACGCTGGGTGTTGTCCCGGGTATTGTCCCGGGTGACGGCGACGGCGGCAGCGGCGACGTTGTCGAGGGCGCTGCGGTCCAGCAGCAGGCCGTCGCGGGCGCTGACAGAGCCCAGGGGACGACCCACGCGGCCAGTACCAGCGACGATGGCGCGGGGGCGCAGGCCGGCCAGCGTGGCCAACAGCAGGCTCTTGCCACTGCCCGAGGGGCCAACGAGCAAGACCCGCTCGCCCGCAGCAATCGTGACGTCGACGGGGCCGATGAGAAACGACGAGCCATCGGGGCGCCGGGCCCGCACGGTGAACCCGGCGACGACGACGCCGTCGCTCACGGGGCGGACTCGTTGCTGCGGGCGTCCTGCATGCGCTTGAGGCGGCTGGCGAAGAGGCGGCCGAGGGTCAGCTTGGGGAGGCGGCCCCCCGTGATGTACCAGGCGAAGGCGACGCCGAAGAGCCCGCCGGCGCAGGCGAAGATGAAGACCGCCAACAGCCCCGCCCGGGCCTGGGTGAGGCCGGCGATGTCGAGGGTGAGAAAGCCGCTGAGCACCAGGGCCCCGGCGAGGATGCCGCCAAAGATGCTCATGCCCATGCCGCGCAGGGTCGTGTTGAGCTCCTGCAGGGCGTCGGACTTGATGGTGACCTGGACCTGGCCGCGCTCGAGGTCGAGGAGGGCCTGGCCGAGCTGGACGGGCAATTCCTGCACCACCAGCGCCAGTTGCAGGGCGGTCTTCAGCCCGCCCCCCTGGAGATTGCGGGGGTCGAGGCGCTCCCGCAGCAGGGCCTCGGCCTTGGCAGCGATGATGGCCGAAGGATCGAAGCGGGGGTGCAGGGCCCGGATGATGCCGTCGATGGAGACCGACGCCTTGGACAGAATCGCCAGCTCCCGGGGCAGCCGGATCCCGAAGCGGGTCGACAGTTCCACGAGGTCGGAGAACACGGCCGCCGTGGGGACCTCGTCGATTCGCAAGCCGAAATAGCGGTCCATCAGGGCCGAGATGGCCCCCCGGAACGGGGCGATGGCCACCCGTCCCTCGACGTCGCCGAGGCGCACCACCAGCCGGGCGATGGTGTCGACGTCGCGCACGCTCAGGGCGAGCAGCAGCATGATCATCCGGTCCTGGATGTCCCGGGGGACCTGGCCGACGAGGCCGAAGTCGATGAAGCAGATGCGGTCGTCGCCGTCGACGAGGATGTTGCCCGGGTGGGGATCGCCGTGAAACAGGCCGTCGACAAAGATGTGCTCGAAGGCGACCTCCACCAGCCGCTCCACGGCGCGGACGGCGCGGGTGGGCTCGGTGACGAGGTCGGTGATGCGACAGCCGTGGATGCGCTCCATGACCATCACCGTTCGTCCCGACAGCTCGGGCACGAGAAACGGCACATGCACAAAGGGACGGTCGGCGTTGCGGCGGGCAAAGGCCTCGAGGTTCTTTGCCTCCAGCCGGAAGTCGAGCTCCCCCTGCAGGGCGGTCTTGAACTCATTGACGAGGTCGACGGCGTGGTAGGCGCGGGCTTCTTCGACGACGCGCTCGAGCAGTTGGGCGACGACCACCAGGATTTCGCTGTCCTGGGTGATTTGGTCGTGGATGCCCGGGCGCTGGACCTTGACGACGACGTCGCGGCCATCGGGCAGGGTGGCGGTGTGGACCTGGGCCATCGACGCCGACGCGAGGGGCACGGGGTCGAAGGCCTTGAAGCGACGCTCAAGGACGGTGTCGGGGCTCTCGCCCCAGGCGTCGCCGAGGATGCGGGTGACGTCGGCCAGGGGGAAGGGCGGCACCTGGTCCTGCAGGCGCGACAACGACGTCACGAAGTCCCGGGGCAGCAGGTCGGCGCGCGTCGAGAGAATCTGGCCAAGCTTGACGAAGGTCGGGCCGAGCTCTTCGAGCACGGCCGTGAACCTCTCGGCCACGGGACGGGCCCGGCGGGCGTCGTCGTCGTCGTCCACCCGGGCGAAGGCCCGGATGATGGGGATGGTCTGCATCGTCGGCGCAAAGCCATGACGGGCCAACACGCTCGCGATGGACGCGAGGCGGGAGAAGGCAGTCGTTGTGGGGGCAGGCGGCCGGGCAGACATGGGATGACGTTGGCAGGCCCCCCGCGGCGTCGCGAGTTTCCCGACACCTCCCACCATGTGGGGAGCGCGACCACCTGCCGCCAGTTCTGGCGCCAGCGGGCGTCCCCGCTGGGGGAACCCGATTCGGGTTCAGTTCCTCCCCCAGCGGGGGAGGGCAGGAGGGGGCTTCCGGCGGACCGCTCAGACCGCCCGAGCCCCCATCCCAGCCTTCCCCCGCTGGGGGAGGAGCCAGAGACCGAGCCGGCAGTGGCGGTGAGTTCACGTCGGCGGTCAGCGTCGTGACGCCGTGTTGACGGAGTCTTTCAAAGGACGGCACCTTCCGGCTCCCCCGGAGGCTGCGTGGCTGGTGAAAAGATCTACATCGCCATCGCGGGCAACATCGGCGCGGGGAAATCGACCCTGGTCGAATTCTTGACAAGCACCTACGGCGTGGCCCCGTTCTTTGAGCCCAACGACGACAATCCGTATTTGGCGGACTTCTACCAGGACATGAATGCCTGGTCGTTTCACAGCCAGATTTTCTTTCTGGCCCACAAGTTCCGCATCCACCAGGAGCTCGATCGCACGTCGGGGATCGTGGTCCAGGATCGCACCATCTACGAGGACGCCGAGATCTTCGCGACGGCGCTGCATGCCTCCAAGCGCATGACGGATCGGGACTGGAAGACCTACGAAGAGCTCTACCGCACCATCTGCAATGCCCTGCGGCCGCCAGACCTGCTCATCTATTTGAAGTGCTCCCTGAAGACGACGAAGCAGCGCATCAAGCTGCGGGGCCGTCCCATGGAGCAGGCCATCCCCCCCGCCTACCTGCGCCTGCTGCAGGACCTCTACGACCGCTGGCTCGAGAAGTGGACGGCCTGCGAGGTGCTGCGCCTCGACACCGACCGCCTCGACTACATCAGCGACCTGGTCGACCGCCTCGACGTGATGGACCGGATCGAGCGCCTTCTTCCCCGCGCTTCGATCGAGGCTGCTCGGGCTTCCGGGGCGTCGGCCGCATAGTTCCCTTGGGGGTCGTGCGCCCGGGGGCCGGTGCCGCCGGCGCGCTCTTGCCACCAGCAGCGGGCTTGCCGCCTCGTGACGACGACGACGACTGGGTCTTCCCACTCGACGCGACCGCTGCCGGCGTCGTTGGCGCGGGCGCCTTGGGCAGGAACGCCTTGATGGCCTCGGTGATGGCGCCGACGTTGAGGTGGTGGGTGGCCCCCCAGGCCCACCACGACGGTGGCAACGGGGCGGTGACGGCGCCGCGGCCTCCCTCGGGGCGGGGAAACGACACCGCGAAGGCGTGCAGGGCGAGTTCCTGCTCCTCAACGAAGGCCGTGGTGGCCCCGTAGAGCTTGTCGCCCACGATGGGGTGGCCCACGTGGGCAAGGTGGCAGCGAATCTGGTGCATGCGCCCGGTCTCGGGGCGGGCTTCGACGAGGGCGACGCCGTCGCCGACGGCCAGCACCCGCAGGCGGGTCAGGGCGCGATCGCCGTTTTCGTCGATGGTCTGGATGGCCAGCGGGGCCTTCTTGCCGCCCACGCGAGGGAGGTCGGGCTCGTCGATGCGGGCCAGGCGGGCGTCGACCACCAGGGACGACCAGGTGGGCTTGCCCTCGACGATGGCGAGGTAGCGCTTGTCGACGATGCGACGACGGAACGCGTCCGACAGCACCTGCTGCCCAAACACCGTCGACGCCACGATGCAGCAGCCCGTGGTGGGCTTGTCGAGGCGATGGACGGGGCGGGCGGCGCCGAGGACCTCGACGGCGATGTCGAGGAGGGTCGGGCGGGGAACGCCGCGACCGCCGACCACCGTCATGCCGGCGGGCTTGGAAAAGACCGCCCAGTGTTCGCCCCGGGCGAGGATCATGGCGGTGGTGTTGGCGTTGGTGTTGGCGTTGGTCGCGGTTTTGCTGACGGGGTCGGTCATGGCGCCGCCGTGGTGAGCAGGAGGCGTTTGACGTCGTCGGCGATGGCCCGTTCTTCGTCGGTGGGGATGACCAGGATGCGGGTCCGGGAGTCCATCGTCGAGAGGTCCCGCTCGGCTGACGACGTCGCCAGGTTCTTGCGCTCGTGCAGCAGCGCCCCCACCACCCGCAGACCGTCGCAAATTTCGGCGCGGACCCGGGAGGAGTTCTCGCCGATGCCACCGGTGAAGACGATGGCGTCGAGGCCCCCCATGGCCGAGGCCAGGGCGCCCACGGCCTTGCGGGCCCGGCGGGTGAAGACCTTGACGGCCATGGCGGCGGCGGCGTTGCCCTCGTCGGCGGCCTTCAGCAGGTCGCGCATGTCGTGGCTCAGGCCCGACAGACCAAGCAGGCCCGAGCTCTTGTTGAGGAGGGTTTCGGCCTCGTCGATGCCGAGCTCCCGGGCCAGGTGCAAGACGATGGCGGGATCGACGTCCCCCGAGCGGGTGCCCATCACGAGCCCCTCCAGGGGCGTCATGCCCATGGTGACGTCGACGCTCTTGCCGCCGTCGACGGCGCAGGCCGAGCTGCCGTTGCCCAGGTGCATGGTGACGAGGCGCAGGGTCTGGACGGGGCGAGCGAAGAACGACGCCGCCCGCGCGGTGACGTAGCGGTGGGAGGTGCCGTGAAAGCCGTAGCGCCGCAGCCCGTCTTTGTCGGCGAGCTCGCGGGGAATGGCATAGCGCCAGGCCTCCTCGGGGATGGTCTGGTGGAAGGCGGTGTCGAAGACGGCGACCTGGGAGACCCCGGGGAGGGCCGCCCGGGTGGCCGCGATCCCCTTGAGGTTGGGCGGGTTGTGCAACGGGGCCAGGGGCACGCAGTCGGTGATGGCGGCGATGACGTCGTCGGTGATGACGACGCTGTCGGCGAAGCGGGTGCCGCCGTGGACCACGCGGTGGCCGATGGCGCTGACCTCGAAGCCCGCGGCCTTTATCTCCGCCAGGATGGTCTGCACGGCGCCGCCGTGGTCGGTCAGGCCCAGGGCCCGCTCGGCTTTGACGTCGCCAACGTGGGTCTTGAGCACGGCCTTGTCGGTGCCGACCCGCTCGACGGCGCCGCTCCAGGGGTTCTCCTGGGCGAGCACGTCAAAGACGTCGACCTTGACGCTGGAGCTGCCGCAGTTGACGACGACGATGCACTTCATGACGGGGCCTGCCTGCTGATGGACGATGGAACTGCGAACGGCCGCTGACGCATTGACTGGCAAATTGCGCTGATTATTCGATGCTTTGGCCGTCTGCCGGTGGTGCCGGGCCCGGCGGGTCAGCCGTGGGTGCGGCCGACCTTGACCCGCACGCCGCTCATGTTGGCGGCGAAGACGGCGCAGGCGATGGAGAGGAACTTGGACTCGGCAGTGTCGGAGCGGCTGGTCAACACGATGGGGGCTTTGGCGCCGAGCACCAGGCCCGCCGTGCGACCGCCAGCGAGGTGGCTGAAGCCCTTGACGAGGATGTTGCCGGCCTCGAGCGACGGCATCAGCAGGATGTCGGCGTGGCCGGCCACGGGGTTCTTGACGCCCTTGATGCGGGCGGCCTCCTCGCTGACGGCGATGTCCATGGCGAGGGGCCCCTCGACCATGCCGTGCTCGAACTGGCCGCGGTAGCTCATGAGGCTCAAGACGGCAGCGTCCTGGGTGGCCTGCATCTTGGGGTTGACGAGCTCGACGCCAGCGAGGGCGGCGACCTTGGGTTCATCGATGCCAAACAGGCGCGCCAGGCCAATGGCATTGGTGATGATCTTGGCCTTCTCCTCGAAGTTTGGCGCGATGTTCATGGCGCCGTCGGTGACGAAGAGCAGGCGCTGGCGGGGGCGCTCCACCTCGAGGATGAACACGTGGCTCAGCAGGCGCCCCGTGCGCAGGCCGACCTCTTTGTCCAAGATGGCGCGCAGGAAGTCGTCGCTGTGGATCTTGCCCTTCATGACGATGTGGCACTCACCCGACGACACCAACTGCACGGCCTTCTTGGCCGCCTCGTCGGCGTCGGCGATGTGCACGATCTCCGCCTGGCTGATGTCGGCGTTGGCGTTTTTGGCAGCGGCGCGGATCTTCTCTTCGTCGCCCACGAGGATGCAGTCGGCGACGTTGTCCTTCTCGGCCCGTTCGACGGCGTCGAGGACGGCTTCGTCGTTGCCGCAGGCCACCGCCACCCGGCGCTTCTCGTAGGGCTTGATGGCAGCGAGGACATCGTCAAAGGAGACAGGCTGGGTCGCGGACATGGAAACTCCAGAGGCTTCGTGCAGGACATCGTGCAGGACATCGTGCGGGCATCAAGCAGGCGAACAGGGCGGGGGGTACGTCACCCCGCCCGGGTTGGAAACGTCCGACCTCGCCACGTGGCCCGCCGCACCAGGGCCGCCCGCAGATAGACCCCGCCGACGACGCTCATGACGATGGGCGACAGCAGGGCCAACCACGGCGACGACCGCAACGTGCGCCGGTTGAGGGCCGAACAGCCCACCGTGGCCAGCAGGGCCCCCAGGCAGACGACGTCGTCAAGGTCGCCAGGGACCAGCATGGCGGCGCCGAGGCACAGCCAGGGGAGCCAGGCCACCGTCGTCAACAGCAGGGCCAGCCCCACCAGGCGTCGGCCATGGAGGGCCAGGGCGTTTTTGCCAAAACCCGCCACGATCTCGGCGACGTTGGCGTACATGCGGGTGGCCACCAGCCCGTCGCCGTCGATGAGGCGCAGCCGGTGCCCGGCGGCCTTCAGGCGTCCCGCCAGGGCCACATCTTCGAGGACCGTGTGGCTGACGCTGGCAAAGCCGCCGACGTCGTCGAGGGCAGAACGACGCAGCAGCATCACCTGACCGTTCAGGAACGCTTCGGGTCGTTGCAGATCGTGCACCGCCGACGGCGGGTAGCTGCCGGCGACGGCGGCGACGAAGGCCGGGACCAGGGCCCGCTCGGCAAAGGTGACGTCGTCGAGGGTGGGCATGACCGACAGGGCGTCGGCCCCGTGGTGCTCCAGGGCTGTCACCAGGCCACCGAGGGCCCCCGGTTGCAGGTGCACGTCAGCGTCGAGGCACAGGATGAGGGCGTGGCCCTGGGGATCCCCCCGGATGGCGTCGTCGAGGGCCCGGGGCTTGCCAAACACGTCGGTGGTGGGGGGCCAGGAGGGTCGACGCAGGGTGAGGCGGGGATCCCGCCGGGCCCGCTCGGTCACCACGGCGGCGGTGCCGTCGGTGGAGGCGTCGTCGACGACGACCACCGCCAGCTGCGGGCTTGGGTCTGCCAGCAGCAGGTCCAGGGTGCGGGGCAGGCGGGAGGCCTCGTTGCGGGCCGGAATCACGACGAGCAGGGGCGTTTCGAGGGGGGCCCGGGTCAACGGGACGAGGGCCCGCCGCTCCCGCAGGCCGCGCCACAGCACCAGGGCGGCCACGGTGGGGCCGACGAGGGCGAGCAGACACAGCACCGCAGCCAGGGGAGACACCGGGAAACCCTACCCGCCAGTTCACGCGGATGCTACGACCCAGGCATGTTCGCCGACGTCGTCACCACCCGCCCCATCCATGCCCTCCTGGCAGCGACCCTTGCCGTCGCCACCGTGGTCGGCGCCAATGCCTGCACACCGGCGTTCGCCCCGGCGTCCCGCATCGACAACGAGCGGGTCATCGCCATCATCGCCGACCCCCCGGAGGCCGCCCCCGGCCAGACCGTGGCGTTGACGCCGGTGATCGTTTCGCCCACGGGGACCCTGCAAGACGGCGCCGGCTTTCAGACCAGCTGGTGGCGCTGTCCCGACGACGACAGCGACGCCCTCGGCGACTTCTGGGAGTGCTCGGTGCCGTCGGCGCGCATCGACCTCGGCGCTGGTGTGCCCTACGACGACACCGTCCCCGCGGAGTTGTTCGGGCCGCCGCCCACGCCGGGAGAACCCGTGGATGCCTCGGCGGCGTCGGGCAAGCTGCTGGGCGCCCTGCTTGGCTATTGGCGCGTCGTCGGCGCCACCATGACGGCAGGCGAGCGGGTGGTGGACACCTTCAAGCGGGTCCCCGTCTACCTGCCCTTTCCCCTGGCCAAGGTGGATGAGCGCCTCGCCGCCATCGACGTCCACGTCGACGACAGCGGCGCCCTCGCCCCCAACACCAACCCGGGGTTGACGGCGGTGTTGGTCCACGAAGGCAGCGTCGATGGCCCCACCGTCGAGAGCGTCAAGCCCGGCCAGACCTACTTTTTCCAGCCCCTCATCGACGACGACCGCATGGAAGCGTTCTTCTCGTTGCAGGTCGATCTGGTGGGTCTTGACCTCGCCAACCCCGCCAGCCTCGAGGCCCTCGGCGTCGACGAGCTGCTGACCCGCTTCGAGCGCCAACAGCGCTGCGAAATCCCCACCTTCAACTGGTACGTCACCGCCGGCGCCGTCCGCCGGGAGATCACCCTCGACGAAGGCATCATCAGCCGCGTCTACGATGCCCGCGGCGTCGACTGCCCCGCCGTCGAGGGCGACGTGCGCACCGCCGAGACCGAGTTCACGGCCCCCACCGGCGACGACGACGACCCCTTGCCAGCCGACGGCATCGTCCACGGCTGGGTGGTGTTGCGCGACGGTCGTGGCGGCGCCGCCGTGCGGTCCTTCGACCTCCCCATCGCCAACTAGCTGCGCCCCACCCGGGTGCCGGGACCGACGGGGGCTGGTGCTCCATCGGCCGCGCCGGTTGCTGTAGGGTGACGTGGGTCCAGGCGGTTTCACGCGAAGTTTCAAGCGGTTACGGTCGACGCTCACGCTGTTTCACGCCCTGTTCCACGCATGGTTCCACGCCCGGTTCCACGCCCGTTTCCACGCATCGTTCACGCTTGGTTTCATGCTTCAGGCCGGAGTTCACGATGTCGCTTGCGAGGAAGTCATGAAGATCGTGGTTGTTGGCAGCGGTGGCCGCGAGCATGCCCTGGCCTGGCGGCTGTGCCGCGGGGCTTCCTCTGAGCCCGTGGCCGGGTCGAGTGACCGCGAGGTCGTCGTCGTCCCCGGCAACGCCGGCATCGCCCGTGGCTTCCGCTGCGTCGACGCCAAGACGGTGCCCGCCATCGTGGCGGTCTGTCAGGCCGAAGGCGCCGACCTCGTCGTGGTGGGCCCTGAATCCTTCCTCGACGCCGGTCTGGCCGATGCCCTCGGCGACGTCGGCATCCCCTGCTTCGGTCCCCGCAAGGCCGCCGCGCGCCTGGAGTCGAGCAAGGCCTTCATGAAGGACGTGGCCCGGGCCGCCGGGGTGCCCACCTCGGACTTTGTCGCCGTCACCACCCTCGCTCAGGCCGAGCCGTTCTTCGCGGCCCGCGCCGGCCGGGGCGTCGTCATCAAGGCCGACGGCCTCTGCGCGGGCAAGGGCGTCGTCGTGTGCGACACCGTCGACGAAGGCCGACGAGAGCTCGCCGACATGCTCGGCACCGCTTCATCAGGGCCCCGCTTTGGCGAGGCCTCCCGCACCGTCGTCGTCGAAGACGTGCTGCCCGGCGCCGAGCTGAGCGTGTTTGCCCTCTGCAGCGACGAGCAGGCCGTCATCCTCGGCGCCGCCCGGGACCACAAGCGCATCGGCGACGGCGACACCGGCCCCAACACCGGCGGCATGGGGGCTGTGGGCCCCCTGGGCCCCGACGAGGGCGTTTCAGACGCCTTCCTCGAGGACATTCGCCTCCGCTTCATCCTGCCAACCCTGAAGGAACTGGCGCGTCGCGGGACGCCCTTTCGCGGCGTGCTCTTCGCCGGCCTGATGAACGACGCCGCCGGCCAGCCGTCCCTCCTCGAGTTCAACGTGCGCTTCGGCGACCCCGAGACCGAGGCGCTGTTGTTCGCCCTCGACGTCGATCTGGCCCCGGTCCTGTTGGCCTGTGCCCGCGGCGAGGCCCCCGCCGAGTGTCGCCCAACAGGAGACACCAAGGGTGCCGTCGTCGTCATCGCCGCCCCCGGCTACCCGACGGACCCCGAAAAGGGCGCGCCGATCGTGGGGCTGATGGCGGCAGACGCCCAGCCCGACGTGCAGGTCTTCTGCGCCGGCGTGGGCCGGGGCAGCTTCGGCTTCGTCGTCGACGGCGGCCGGGTGCTGGCCGTCGCTGGCCGCGGCCCCACCTTCGACGTCGCCCTCGACCGGGCCTACGCCGCGGTGGCCCATGTGCAGATTGAGGGCGCCCAGTTCCGTCGGGACATCGGCGCCAGCGTCCGCATCCGCGCCAACTGACAGGTTCTCAGTCGGTACGGGCCCGTGGGTGGGCCTGGTCATAGACCTTGGTCAGCCGGGCCACGTCGACGTGGGTGTAGCGCTGGGTCGTCGACAGACTGGCGTGGCCCAGCAGTTCTTGAATGCCCCGCAGATCGGCGCCCCCCTCGAGCAAATGGGTGGCAAAGCTGTGGCGCAGCTTGTGGGGGTGGACCCGGGCCCGGGCCCCGGCCTCGACGCCATGCTTGGCCAGCCGTCGTCGCAGCTCACTGTCGATGACGCGCTTGCCGCGGGCACCCAAAAAGAACGCCTGCCCCGACGCCGCCGTCGCCACGTGGGGCCGGGCGTCGTCGGCCCACCGCTGCAGGGCGGCGGCGCAGGTGTCGTGAAACGGCACCACCCGCTGCTTCTTGCCCTTGCCAAGGACCCGCACGGACCGACCGGGGATGTCGACGTCACCGACGTCGAGGCCGCACAGCTCCGAGATGCGCAGCCCGGCGCCGTAGAGCAGCTCAATGACGGCAGTGTCCCGAGTGGCCATGTGGTCTTCGCTGTCACTGTCGGCAGCGCCGCCAACCGCGGGCTGGGCACACAACGCAAAGGCCTCGTCGACAGAGACCGCCCGGGGCAGGGACTTTGGTCGCTTGGGGCTGTCGAGGAGGTCGGCGGGGGATTGCTCGATGAGGCCCGAGACCCGGCACCACTTGAAGAAGCCGCGCAACGCCGACAGCCGCCGCAGCGTCGACGTGGTGGCATCCTGCTGATGCCGCGCGGCCAGGAAAGCCCGCAGGACATAGAGGTCGATGCGCCGCAGGTCGGCGAGGGCCTTGGGGGCTTTGTCGACGAGGAAGGCCCGAAAGACCGCCAGGTCCCCCTCGTAGGCGCGCTCGGTGTGGGCGCTCAGGCGTCGCACATGGCGTTGGTGGGAGAGCCAGGTGCTGACGGCGCTGTCGAAGGAGCGGTCGTCCATGCCTCGATCGTAGGCCCGCGATGGTGGCGCCGCGAGTTTTCCAGCCGTCGCCCTCCTCGCCCCGTCGACCTCACCCCCGGCCTTCGGCTGTGCAACCGGACTCATGGGTCAGCCTTAGACCGGGCACATAGGTCAGCCTTCCTGCTGCAGTTGTGGGCCGACTGGGTGAAGCCGGCCCATGATTTCGTCAAACATTGCGATGCGGGTTTCGCC
>Ga0247834_1005534_pt1 | contig 14881 bp, 12 predicted proteins | sample LaCruzMarch2015__8_FD_187118 | JGI IMG/M metagenome (GOLD analysis project Ga0247834, IMG submission 187118) | Freshwater microbial communities from meromictic Lake La Cruz, Castile-La Mancha, Spain - LaCruzMarch2015_12m | ecosystem: Environmental > Aquatic > Freshwater > Lake | place: Spain... | reverse complement strand
GCATGTTTGATGTTTGTGTTGGGGGGGGGGCCCAAGTTTTGTTTGGCGGGCTTATTGAAAATGGACGTTGTTTTCATCCCCTCGACCCCGACCCCACCCCATCCGAAGACAAAGGATGGATCAATCATTTGCATCAGTCGGGAGTAGTAGATATCCACCCGGTGAACCCGATGACAATTGGACCATAGATGAATTATTGCGCTGGTCACTTGACAAACATCGTCATATAGTTATTGACAAAACGGCGACAAGTATTGCATTGCTAAAGGAGCAGTGTGAACGTGAATGTGAGGATGTATTAACATTGCATACCATGGCAGTTGAGATTGAATCAAACCGTAGACTACGGGAAAAAGAAGGGGATGCCGCTGCTATTGTAGTTGCAGTGAATGATAGTAGCAGCTACGACAACAAGGGGAGTAACGTCAAGTATGAAGAGAATCGAGATCCACAACGCACGTCATTGGACGTAGTAACCAACCACCCCGTGCCACCACCACCACCACCACCAGCAGCACAGATTACATCTACTTCTACGGCAGTAACAGCAACAGCAACAACAACGACAGAAGTTGAGCCAGACATTACAGTATCATCATCGTCTCCAACAATAACAGTTCAAATTACTGTTGGACCACATGCCCCCACTTCGTACACATTACACCCCAAGCCTAATGCACCCTGTGTTATTGGTCGATCGAAGGGTAAAAAGTTTAGTAAGAATGGTATATCATTATATAAAGACCAGGAGGTTAGTACGACACATGGCAAATTCCTTGTTGTTATGGAAGACTTAGAAGAAGTAGACGACGACGACGACAATGGAGCAGCGGGCAGCAGCAGTAGTATGATAGCAAAGCCAAGGTATTATTATGTAGATGTTGGATCCACCAATGGGACTATATATAACGGATTGGCTTTAGTTGCGAATGTAAAATTGGAATTAAAAGATGGGATGGAAATTAAGGTTGGCAACTCTTTACTACGGATGATACTTCATTAGGAGTGTAGAGAAATTGACGATTTTTTACCAGTGTTTAGTGATATATGTGAGACAAAAAAAGTAACTGAAAGAGGGAAAAATTGTAAATTTGATTTGAGATATAATCTACCATCTACTGGAGAACTTTACACGCAAAGCTGTGACGCTGTTTTGGAAATTGCAGTTGTGGCTTTTCAGATGGAATGTGTTTGTGGTCGTGATTAAAGAATGTGTCTTGGATTGATTTTTTAGTTTTAGGTAATATAGCAAATATTGTTTTTGATAGTGATGCTTCATTCTAAACATACTCGTTTGTGTGTACAGCAAGAATGAAACAAAAAGAGCATATATGATGTTTTAATCATCTTCGGATAAATCATCCAACCCAGCCAACGTCCCAGCATCATCATACGTATCCCCAAGTGTAGCACCACCCATTCCCATCCCCCCTATCCCTCCTGGCATGGCACCTATGCCCCCTCCTCCTCCCATCATACCAGCACCCCCCATGGCCGCCATCTGTGCCATGATATTTTTAATATCATCCTCACCTAAATTACGCATAGCCTCAACTAATGCACTTGTCATTTCTCTCCACTGCTCTGGATCCTCAATTAGTTGTTTTAATCCCTCCCATCCTCCCGGGAATGACTGTCCCACCTGTTCCTTCATTTGATTTAGCATCATTTTTACCATGACATTATCGCCATTTTCCATTTCATTCAATGCTGCCATGATAGATGTACGCATTGTTTCAAGTGTTTCAGTCATCTTGGCAGGATTCGCCATCATCTCTTGTACTTGGGGAGAGGTTAATAGATTTGCAAACTGTTCAATTGTTTGTTGAATCTGTTCGGGACCCGGCGGGGATTGATTATTGAGCAAGTCTGATATATTGTCTGGCATATTCAGTCCGGAGAATAGCGAATCCGATAGAGAAGAGGATAATGACGACGACGATGATGATGATGACTTCTTCGATGAAGATTTACCCGACTTTGATGATGATGGAAAGCCATCAGATTCTCCGCCACGTGGGATGTGACGGAAGGGATGAGTAGTATGATGAAGCTTTTTCCTCGCCACCGTGGAGACGAAGACGTGCTTGAATAATATACTGCTGCTGCGACGACTACGATACGGGAGGTCATTGGTCGTCGCGTCCGCAGCAATGAACTGACGACATGATAGGAGCGCTGTGAGAACGATTGGGGACCTCATCTTGGTGTGAGTTTTTGTGGAGTAAAAATGTGTGACACAAATTTGGCGGGACTAGGTGGCTAATTGTTGGTATATAAACATTACTTCGACCTCATTAGGATAGCAACAGCACAGCGATCAGGAGATTCCGGGTTCGAATCCCGGGCGGGATTAGAAACGTCCCGTTGGCCCAACGGTAAGGCGCCTGACTACGGAGCTTTTTTTTGTTAAGTGGAGTTGTTCTTGTTATTCCATTGAGTAATTGTTTTACTCTCTCAAGTATTTTGTTTAGTCAAATTTTATTTGAGATGAAAACAAAAAAATCCAAAGGCACTAAAAAACATTTAATAAAGGCAAAGAGAGGTAGGTGATTCAGAGAAGATATTATGATAGGTATCCGAGGGAAATGAATTAAGAAAAATATTCTGCAGTTCATAGATTCAGTGGTACTGAGAGGAGTTCGTCCTAATGCTGTGTAACGGTCTTCATGTCTACCTATTCTACCTCCTCTCCTACAAGACTCCTTGGACCTAGGTACAATAATACTATGACACTAAACGCATAGTAAGTTAAGAGGGCAGACTAGGTTTGTTTGGCGGTTGGCGGGCAGTGAGGGACAAGGCACAAGTCAGAGTCTGCGGGATTGATCACAAGAGAAAGGGTAGTTTCCAAAGAAGGGAGATTGATCTGGCGGGCTCTTGTGGGAAGGCGAGAAACATGAATTCACGAATAAGATTGGTGGTGCATGCACCCTGAGCACACAATCGTTATCGTTAGATATTCGAGTTCAGAAATAGTTCCTTGGCTACTTTAATTTTGCTTGATGTGCTAACAGGGGTGCGATTGCGGCAAGTAAGTTGGCATAGTTGATGCGCACACCTGTCTGGGAGTCTTTGAAGCGGCGAAGTTTAATAGAACGCCACTGCTGTCTGCTGTTGTTGGATTCACTGCGATTGTCCGTCTGCATTTCTTTGGAGGAACAGCCAGGAGCATTTAACTCAGCCGTTTGCCGGCCTCAAACCGGCGGGGTTTGGGGTATAATTGGCTTCAACTCAACCATCATGCAGATGATAATATAATTTTGTGAAAATGTCTCTCTCATTGAGGGTTCAAAATGCGGCAGCAACCAGTTGCATTTAACTGAGTCATTAGAGGTACAACTGGGTCAGTTTGACGACTATGCGTATTTGCGGTCATACAAGATGAGGATCACATTGTCTTGTTTAATGTATTGTCAAGGAAAAGATGGTTTTGCTTTCTCACTAATGCCATGAATTAGAGCGGAGAGGATAGCTGTTTGCCCCATCATTCACTTTGATTGTGTGATAGCTATGGATGGATGTTGAGTCAAGTAGCACTTGACGTTTGTTATGATCTTTGTTACACACCACAAATCAATCATTCAAAATTGGGCCCGCCACAATTTAAACGACTTTGTACTACCTATTCCTATGCTGGAGTCGAATGCCGAAGCCCGCTCGACCGCGCCTTCGGAATCTCTCATGTCTCTCTCCAACTCTCACAGTAAAACCTTGCCGTAATTTTTGTTGACAAGTCAACGAAAATGGCCAACAGCAAACCTTGGCTGGAGGTAGCATGTAGCTGCGGCCCTTGCGCATACGAAGGAGATGAAGACTTCTCAATACCATCCTATTGGATGAGAGATTTGCAAAATCCTTTAAGGCCAGCAGAAGGTACTGCCGATGCTGTTGTTGATGCTGTCGAAGTTACAATAGATCCAATTATTGGTATTAATATCATGGTCGCACCGGCCACGCGTACATTGATGATGAATGATGATGATGCCGCTGTCGAGGAGAAGACGATGATGATTATGGGAGGGTCATCGCTAAAACGCAAGGCATCTGATACTTCAACGTCGTCTCCAACATCCTCAGTTGTTGCGGTGGACGTAGCGACAGCGATTGATAATCAATTATCACCCTCGCAGGCAACTACCGCAACTGCAGCTACGACGACTGCAGAATCATCTCCCTCGGCATCCTCATCGTCAGCCGGACTATTCCCGCCCGAGGACATGGCAGCGTTAGTAACAACCTCAAATCGCGTACCCGAGAGCATGGAACGGTCAGTTCATCCCTCACAACGAAGTAGTTGTGATAGTGGCGGCAGCAGCAGTGGTGATGATGATGATCGTCGTGACAAAACAACATCTCCATTATCATTATCAACGAATAATTCAACACCGTCGGTAATAGGATTGGCACTCCCACCTTCCCCTATACGAATGCGACGATGGGGTTTACTTCCTGTATCGTCATCGATGAATCTTGACCATCTTGATCATCAGCCTATCAATACCAACAACAATAGCAGCAATAATGCATCAGCAGCAACTTCACCTCCGCCATGGCCTTGGTCAGTCGAGATTTCACCCCAACGACAAGTACAACAACAACAACAACAACAACATCCAAGCAGCAATACTCATCGAGGTAGCAGTAGTAGTAGTCATTGTCATCAATTCTCTAGCTTATCCTTTGGTGATGTCGACTTGAAAATGCTTACTGGATGTATTGATAAAATGGACAGTAGTCCAAAGGATAGTAGTCTAGATAATTTCAACAAGGATGCTGTTGAGGCTGTCAATGTGACATTCCTTGTTAATGCAAATGATCGTATTGACCATTCTTCAACAATAACGACGATGACGGCTGCTGCTACTGCTAATGAGTCCGACTCTCCCTGCAAGGAAGAATATACAAAGTTATTATCGTCACCAAAATCACCACCACCTTACTTTAGTGGTAACGATAATTCACCATTGTTTAAAACTCCACGGTTGGATATGGCACGTAGTAATAGCTTTACCATCACACCCTCTCGACCAAATTCGTCGTCTAACATTATGAGCATGGGCGATGTCGATGGTGGACAGGTGGGTAATCCTCATCATCATCGAGATGATTCACGTGTATCATTCAATAAAAGTCCTACAAGTCTTCATCTTGGTGGTGATTCACTATTAAAAACTCCACGACAGTCACCAAGTCTTCATCGTCGTGACGATTCACGTACTACCTTCAATACAAGTCCTACAAGTCTGAATTTGAACCTAACCGACATGTACTCAAGTATAGATATAGATAACTTCTTTGATGATCTTGTTGCGAATAGTGAAATGAGTCCCCGTGCTACTACTAGTGATCAGGGTATAGTTGGCTCCAATATTAGACCGATTCAGCATCAACAGCTAGCAATGAATAGCAGCACTGCGACATCGTCGTCGTCACCGGTATTGTACCATCATGCTCGATCAAACTCCTTACAAATGATCAAGAATGATCACACATTTTTAAGTGGTGGATTAACAAGTCCCTTAGTCGAGTTTGAGGTAGATTGTCCTCACCAGTATGGTTATTACCATCCAACCAATACGCCCATCCAACCCTTTCATGTGGATTATCCATCATTGACTATATCGTCAACGGCGGCAGAGGCCGTTGACAATCGTAATGGTGGTGATAGCAGTGGTCCTAGCCGGCGTAGTAAGAAAAAGGTGAAACGAACAACAGACGATCGACCATCCTCAGATCCACTCCCACGCAGGACTAAAAAAGCGAACTCAATAATGAAGATTCTTCCTACACCACTGGAACTAAAGTCATCGTCATCCTTCCCCCCTGCCTTTCCACAGGGATCAATAACACCCTCGAAGGGTACGTTAGAGATGTATGATAATGAATTATATCGTAAGTTGCGAGATGCACCCATCCGGCCCATCATATCAAACCTTCCACTTCCGCTCGTACCACATGATGTTAAGGGGAACCGGTTAATTGTGCTACATGGAACATCGGAATCACGTGATGATCATGAGATTGAGGACTGTGTCGCATCAAAGACGTATGCATTTTACAAGTATCTTCGTGAGATATATCCAGCATTTGAGGGGTGTATTTTCCTCCTACCAGGATTGCAGCAAGGAGGAGGAGGAGGTAGTAGTCAAAATGAGGATAACTTGGGTGGTACTATGAATATTAGTAAAGTCGGGAGCTTTGTTTTAGGTCATACTCCTGGTATGAGCAAGTCGGAGAAGGTATGTGCCAAGAATATGCCGACTTAAGTGACTCTGAACACTGACATTAATCATCTCTCTTGTTTATTTGTTTTCCTGAATAGTCCAAACTAAGTAAGTCGGATCTGATCATTGCAAGACGACGAGTAGTATGTGCTATCTATGCCTTCGGTGGAACGATTACACGAAGTCGGCAATCATCGAAGCAACAAAACAAGCCAGATAGTAATACAATGTCTATTTTTAGAACTAGGAATGATGACACTACTTCGTCCACCACAGTTGATGGAATATTTAGGTCTAGGAATGAGGATGCAAAGACCTCCACCCATCCAACGTCGAACAGTAGCAGCACCTTGAAACATGAATTGATGCGCAACAATTCCATCATCCGTCGACAAAGGTATGAAAACAAGCTACAACAGCAGTACTTTGAACGTGGGAATCATCTCTCGTGGGACGTGCAGGCCAACTTACCATTGACACTGAATGGAGCCAGGACTTTCGACGATGACGACATGATGATATATGCAAGTGGTAGTAATCTATCCGAGGGTGGGACGAAGAAGTCGGTATCAAGGAAGAATCGATGCAAACTGTGTGGTCAGATTAAGATTGGTCATATCTGCCCATACGCATCATCATTACAGCGTAATATTGGCATTATGGTCTATCCGTCTGTGAATGCACACGTTGCTGATGAACCAGGGAGACTGTCTTCGGCATTATGTGAGATGAATAACTTCATTTCAATGAAAAGTGGATCATTTGGTGAATCATTTGAAATGTTCATGGAGGACAACAACAGTGCCGTGGTACGAGCTCCACGTCAATGCATTGCCAAGGGTAGCATGTTACGTCAAAAGTCTCTCATTGCTTCCAAGACGACTTTGTGTAGTAAAACTGACAGAGAGAGGAACGTTGAGGATGGCACATCTGATTTGCTCGTTCAACCAAAGATGGAAATTACCATTGATCAATATCGATCGATTACACCTAGAGATACTTCTGCGACGTCTCATCGGGACTACACGTATCCTCAGGTACCATTGACATTTAATCAACGCAAATCATCGAGTGATATACTGTTTTCATTATCCAAACTAGTACCGAAGCTCACCGAAGAATGTGCATTAGTCCTAACCGAGGCTAGAAAGAAAGATCAGTGGGATTTGGCTGTTGCTGAGTTGATGACACAGGTTCTATGTGTGTTGCATTGCAGTCCATCGAAGGATTACACCTTGGAGGGGCTGAAACGTTATCTATTGATGTTGGGTATTGTGTGTTGAGGTTTTATGCATATATACATCATTCATATAAACACGATCAATTTAATGTCCGAATTGGATAGTTATCCTCTCCTTTATTCGACTCATTCATAACTTTCATTACTACACTTAAAAATTCATGATATGTTATGTATTTCCAACATGATACGTTCATATATCATAGTAAAATCACTATTGGCTACTCGTAAATCATCAATTTCTAATGGATCAAGTAATGCCACAGCTTCAATAGTTTCGCATAAGTGAATTACTTGATTTGGAGGAACGTAATAGACTAAGTAATACTATTGCTATGCTTGATAAGAATATTTTACCTAAATTATCCAGTTGTTTGGTTCATCATCTCTTTCTTCTGGATGTTATGTATTTCGTGACGAGCCAGGTTTAGCTCAACGTCTCGGCGGGAAGCCAAAAGAATCCAGATTAAAATTGAAAAGAAATTTATACGTCATCAGCACGTCACTTCGTTAAGTATTTTCACACTATTTGGACAAACACTGTCACTATTTGGACAAACAATCTGTCCGGGCTTCGGCGTTGTGTCTAAGCGACTCCCAGGTTGATTATGATGACAAAGACGACGACGACAACGACGAACGTTCAGCAGCAAAATGATGCATCGACGACGGCGCCTTTGTTAGTTGACGACGCAAACCAGTCGTCGTGGAGGTGCATGTTGCGCAGCGGATCATTACTGGAGGAGATGAGAGGTTTGAACGGTGTAAGACCGACCTTTTTCGCCATGATTGAAAGCCAGAGTCATTGAATCATGGGACGTTTCCTTTGTCTGTAGTGTTATACACACAAAAAAGTAGACACATTACACGTTAGGTTGGCTTTCAGCGAAGCAGCATGTGCACCTCAACTTCACTCATTTCTACCAACATTATGAACGAGAGGTGGAATGAATTGAGTAAATCGCGGTGGGTTCCCCCCACTGCAACCAAGGAAAGCATTCGACGAGGAAGTCTACGTGGGCGTTGGAATCCACCTCCTAATCAAGCATCGAATCAGACTGTCACTTTTGTGCCGTCAGATATGAATGATACAAGTACCGAGAAGAAAAGGAAGGCATGCTCTACTTGGGTCAGCATGGATACTGAGAGTCATTGGAACCGCGCCAATTCAGACCAACCATCTGTGGGCACTCTTAACATTCGACCGAACTTAGGCTCTCCCTATATGAAAGGCTGTGAAACGATCGAAGAGCTGATTCACCTTGCATCGTCACATGGAGATTTACTATCCACCAAGCACCTTTCCGCATTCTGGTCTCGTGTCCCTCAGCTGTTGAACAACATCTCCTCGACTAACAGTCCACAACAAAAGCATGAGCAGCAACTCAAGAATGATCTTCACTGCATCCTCGATATCACTACAAAAAAGTTAAACAGATTTAGTCATGAGGAAATTGTTGGCACCATACTTGGCATGGCTAAAGTTGTCAAACATTATTGTACTAGCTGCACGAATAATCATTCAGGATCACAAAAGAGTTATCTGTCAATCTTTCAAGACAGTATCTTTGATCAGAACTTCAATGCACAGCCAGACTTGTTTCAATCAATGGCAGACATTTCAGCCTCGATCCTCTCATCACAGCACATGGAGGCAAGATTGCTGAGTAATCTAGCGTACGCATTCGCCCTGATCAAGCGCAGCCCTCATGAACTGTTTGACAGGCTTTCCAAGAATATCATTGAAAATGCTAGCTCATTTGAACCGCAGGGCATTTCTAACGTTATGTGGGCATATGCAACATTAGAAGTAGCATCATGTCCTCGACTCTTTGAGGCATTTGCGGAACATATGAAATCAAACGCAAAGTTGCTGGACATGTTTAAACTACAGCATTTTGCGAACATGGTGTGGGCCTTTTCCGCTGCACATATTTCTAACACTATGCTCTTCGATAGAGTGGCCGAGATTATTGCCACGACAGTTGGAACCAATTTCAAGTCCCAGGAACTTTCAACCATACTCCTAGCATACACAAGGAATAGTCACTCGTCTCCCAAGCTTTTCACCAAAGTAGCTCAAGTCATCATTGCACAAGTAGACTTGAAAGTGTTTAATCCGCAAGATTTGTCCTGCACAGTATGGGCTTATGCAACAGCAGGCGAGTCACAGCCATTACTTTTCAAGACGTTTGCTTATCATATTGTTGAGCTGGACAACTTAGATGAGTTCATTCCTCAACATCTCGCCAAAATATTGTGGAGCTATGCAAAGATTGGAGAGCATAACCACGCGGATCTTTTCAATAAGATTGCCTCTGCTATCATCACGCGAGACTTAGGAGCATTTGAACTTCGACATCTATCGATTACAGCATGGGCGTTTGCCACGGTGAATATACTCCACCCGAAGCTTTTCAACATCATCTCGGATGCAGCCATTTCCAGAAAGTGCGAGCTCCAAGACCAAGATACTACCAATCTGCTGTGGGCATTTGCATCCATCGGTAGGGTAGATGATGATTTGCGCATATTCGTTTCCCTCTTGCCAAGAGTACAAGAAGTGATGAAGGATTTTACCTGTCAAGGCTTGGCGAACATTGTTTGGGCGTATGCAATTGCTAACGTGGCATCACCTGATCTTGATTGTGCATTCATCGCTGCCTTACAAAGTAAAGAGCACCAGTTTATCGATTCAGATCTGCGGCAGTTGCATCAATGGCAGCTATGGAAACTAGAGCTCGGATCACTTACCAGTCTTCCCTCAAGTTTACGTCAGCGGTGTTACGATGCTTTCATCATGGATAGGTCTCATCCATCTCGCTTGCAAAATGATGTCGTCAAGGAACTGACCTCTATGGGATTTCATCCACAGGAAGAGATGCTATTAACCTGCTCCGGTTACCGACTAGAAGCGTGTGTTTTGGTGCATGGAGAGAAAGTTGGGATCGAAGTTGATGGGCCTTTTCACTTCAACGGTTTTAAACCTACTGGAAAAAAATCGATAATATGAAGATAATTTCAGTGCCTTACTGGGAATGGGAGGCACTTGCTTCGTATACTAGCAATCGGCTGGATCGTGAATCTCGTTTTCAAAGACAAGAATATCTGTCTCGTAAGCTAAGTATTGGATTGTTCAAAGAGAAGATGATGATCTCAGCCAGGAATGATTCTCTTACTGAGACCCATGGTATAACCTATGATGAAGACATGTAATTCTTTTTATCTTTCTCAATACCATGCTCTCCTAATAAAACCTGATCTCAGTCACGAGCTCTGTGGACCCCACCACTCAAGTAGTAGTGATTTAGGGATGTATAGAGTGTAGAAAAAGGAGTTGAATTAATAGCAATCATTGATTAGGTCACAACATATTTACTACAGATTTATACCCAGCCTCAGAAACAAATGTCAAAATAATATTGCCATAGTATGGCAAATCCAAAACTATCTCCTAGCCACTGCAAGTTGATGAAACATCTCCATTACTCGTGGGGCAAGAGCTGACAACGATTCATTGATCAGACCGACGAAAAATACCTCTGCCTGCTCGTCTGTCATCTCCAACTTGAAACGTTCTTCGACTTTCATTATAACGCCAATCGGATCTGCCGATGGGTTGTGTGACAAATCTTCAATCCCCGCATCACTCATTAGATGAAGTAAATTGAGAACAAGGCCGGCACTCTTACGCAATACATTAAATGCTTGACACGCCAATGCACAAAATTGACGATATTCTTTTGAATCTGTCCCACCCATCCCATCCACCATCTCTTTCGTTAGACGAAATGCCGGTGGTAGAGGTTTGGGATCACGACCAAATATAAAACCAAAGTCAATATGAAAGAAATGTCCTGTTGGTTGTATCATAATGTTATCAAGATGTCGATCTCCTACTCCAAGTAGGTACGTTAAAACACAATACCCAGCGCAGCTTCTAATGTATGTCTGTAACACATCTGGCTTTACAGAGTGTGGCGCTCCATCTTGTAATGCCACACTTTGAAAATAGGCCATAATTGAATTATTATTACTCGATAGGATTTGACTAATAGGTATTGATTGTTCAACGAATTCTATCAAGCCGGTATTGTTAGGCATGGCCAAAATGGCGTAGGGTCTTAAACTAATATATATGAGGTGGTAGATAAATTGTAAGAATCGCTTTAAGCAACAGAAGAATATATGATACTCTTCTTAGAAACTTACCACAAGTCGAGAGTACCTCGTTTAAGCAGTCTATCCATGAGTTGAATCACAATAATTACAAGTTGATCCTGACGTAGATCATCTCCAGTCTTAATCATTACCTTATACATCGTCTTAATGTTTGCTTGCGAGGATTGCTGCCTCATTGTCCCAGCAGCACGACCTCCTGCACTATTGTTGGATGATGATGCTTTAGTCGAATCGACAATAAAGCTTAATACAGCAGGATACAATGCCGATTTAAACATCTTAGCCGAGTTACAGTCCACACCCTTGACCCAAATATGTGGTGCCGATGGTAATGGCACAGAGTACGAAATGTCATGAAATCCACCAGCTGCTAGTGCCTCACGCAAATGTTTTTCCTTCACATCCTTTTTTCCGCGTACGCATTGACTTTCAAGTTGGCAACGTAATATCCCAGAAACGAAGCTCTCCTGTCGTGAGAAAAGGTCCCATAATGTAACAACATTTGATGTCGTCGATTTGGATGACATCGTTTGATGTCCACCAGGAGGGATGATTGTTCCATCCTCACTAACTAGGGTTTCAGATAGTCGTTCCTGAAAGGCAACAAAGACCTAAAATCATAGTGAGGTAAGGTAAGGTGCGTGTGAGGTAAAACCTCTTGGGAAAAATATCAAGGTCAACCAACGCATTAGATAATCAATGACACATACACATACCTCTCGATAACGTGACTCATATGTACGATTCTCAAGCTCCACTCTCAAATACCAAAATAAATAATTGGCAAGTTCAATATTCGTTGAGGCACGATCAATAAGGAATGCGGATAGAGATGACACACGTGATGATGTCGTTACCGACTGAGCGGCAGTAGAAGCAGTTGTAGTGGCACTACTACTAATCACGTTACCGGCCTGTGCCGAGCCACCACTTACATCCTCTTCATACTTTAATGCCTGCACTAGTTGAAGTAAGTATAATCGTAGCTCCTCATCGGGCGCATTGGACAATGTTTCTATAGCATACGAACGCACCAAGCCAGTTTGGAATGCTACATTCCGTCCAAGTAATTTCAATGCATCTGTCACTTCGATCGGACTTCGTTTCTTCCACTGTTCTAATAATTCGGCTGCCTGCACGACCTCACTTTCGACTGTCCAATCCACTGCTAATAAGAATTTGGTCAATGCACGACGTTCATCGACTAGACTAAATCGGAATCGCCATAACAGGTCCTTCTCGTCGGTAGTCAAATGATAGCTCGGACTGGATACGATACGCTCGAGTCGCGAACGTTGGGCACGGTCTGGCTTTAATCCAGGATCGACTAATCCACGTATCAAGTCATGCGCTAGTATACGATACTTGTCCTGTGCTGGATTATCAGTGGGATTATCCTCGGCTAATGGTGGTTCATAATCGAGAGTTTGTACCAATGGGTATAAGAATGCTATTGCCGATGGCAGTAGCGATGATGATGATGAGACTTCAGTATCGTCGATCATGGCATGTGGACTAATACGCACAGTCAATCCATTCATGCCGACATTATCATCATCCTCATCCTCGGTTCGGTATAAAGAATGGAATTTTATTAATTCACTTGCCGTTATTGATCCAGTCGTACCACGTGTATGTGAGGATGTTTCAACTGGATATATTGGTTCTTCGTATAATATTGGTAGTGTCGTGGTGGGTAATTCTACTATTAGATAGGGGTAGGATCGTCGAGACGATGTTGGTGGTGGTGATGATGATGATGTTGCGCCTTTACTACCATTATCATCACGTTGCTGCTTCTGCTGCTTCTGTTGTTGCAGATGTGATGATGGAATGTCGACGACTCCTCCTCCGGCATTATCGCCACTATTAGAGTAAACGTTATCATAATCATCACCATTCTCATCTTCGGATTCATGTAATATATCAAGACATCGTGCTCGTGTCATGGCATCCAACCATGATATCGATCGTCGATTTGATTTATTACTGCTATTACCACCAACTCCACTGCCGCTATGATCACCAACGACGGATCCCGATAATGATGATTCGAGTTGATGATCCAACTCGTGCAATATCAACGATGCCTTCCACTTGGGATCATCGACCATCTCATTGTTGTTGTTGTTGTCATCAGTGTCAATTATACCAGGTGTGGCACCTCCGTTTAAAAATGAATCTATGACACTCCTCACTGCGCCTCTGTCTCTTCTTCCTTGTCCTCCATCATCATTTCCTCCTTCGTCTTCTCTATTGTTGTCATCGTCATTAATCGACGATGATGAAGACGAAGATTGTTGTTGTTGTTGTTGTTGTTGTTTTTGATACAACTGATAACTCATCCCACCATCGCCTAATAAACTGGGGTATAATCTTAATTTAATTAATCCACAACGTAACTTGCCATACTCGTCAAAGAGTGGCAATGTCGTGCCATATATACTTGGTGGTTGTAATTGTTGTTGTTGTAATTGTTGCTGCTGCTGAATATTAGTGCTGTAATTGCAATGTATGTCCAGTGTGACACAAGCATCTCGTGGCAAGTCACGCCAACGTACCGGCAGACGTAGCATCGTGTCAAATGTTACTTTGGACCAATGATCGTCATTGTTTGTTGCCGTCGTTGCTGATGGTGTTGTTGTTGTTGTAGTACTGTATGTATCATCTTGCGGCAGCGTCAAACTGCGGTGACGATTTCGAGTCCCCGCCCCTTTCGATGACGATGACGAGTTGTTGATGAGTTGCACGATCCGACTTGATACCGGACAACACTGCAAGGGCAAGCCCATCCCGTGCACCGATGCCTCCACGAGACATTCTACAGCACCTCCTCCTCCTCCTCCTCCAGCCGCGAGGGGTGGCGAGAGGAGTAAAGCGCTACGGACACGTAATGCCACGGTACTCGATGCCGATATAGCAGCAGTGGAGTGTGGGAGCCAGGAGTACGTGACACGTACCCCGTCATCGATTGGACGACTTCGTTGTTGTTGTTGTCGAGACGATGAGGATGGAGAAGAGGAGGAGGAGGAAGTGGTAGTACCCGACGAAGAGGAAGCGTAGGCGCTGGGCCACGAGGAGACGTTCGCCATCGCTGTCTTGATATTTGTCATCTATTTAGTATCTACATAAATATAATAAATGTCATGTACAGCAATTTCAGTAGCAGTAGATAACGATAGTAACAGTCCACTACGAGCAATTGACAATCTCGCCCCCTAATTGAATTATA
>Ga0247834_1005532_pt1 | contig 14891 bp, 13 predicted proteins | sample LaCruzMarch2015__8_FD_187118 | JGI IMG/M metagenome (GOLD analysis project Ga0247834, IMG submission 187118) | Freshwater microbial communities from meromictic Lake La Cruz, Castile-La Mancha, Spain - LaCruzMarch2015_12m | ecosystem: Environmental > Aquatic > Freshwater > Lake | place: Spain... | reverse complement strand
TTTATTACATTCTTTAAATGGTAATAACTCTGTTAATAAAATTTATTATGAACGTAGTGAAGATTATTATGGCAAAGAAGACGATTACGATGAACATATTTCAGAATATCATGAAGATGGAATTTTAAATAATTTATATGGATTTTCAAAATCTTTAGATGTATATCCTAATTGTTATGGATGGAGTGGGAGACATACTAAAGACTATTATATAAAAGGTGTAGAATATGAAAAAAAAGAATATGAAAAAATAAGAGATAATATAATAAAAGAAAAAAAAGAATTATTAATAAATAAATTAAATAGTTCAAATATATGTGACAAACAAATATCAATCATTATATCTAATTATTTTTATTAAGAACTTATTAAAGTATTTTTAAATATCTATATATATTAATATATATTAATACTTCTATTTAAATAGAAGTATTAAACATAAATAATTTATATTATTGATTTTATTTATTGTTAATATATTTCAAATACTTAAATAATTGCATATCAATTATTTTTTAAAACTTTTTAAGAAGGATTTCCATACTTTATTTGCTTTTCTTATTTCTTTTGTTTTATGTGCATGAAATCTTGATCTTTGTTCCATTGCCATAGCAGCTTGTTTTGCATGTGCAAAACTTATTTTTTTCTTTTTATATAAATTTTTAATTTTTTTTACACTTGATCTTGCTTCTTTCTTACTTCTAAATCTTAAACCTTTTATAGATTTAGTTTTTTCTTCATCAACAAATAAATCAGAATGATGACTAGGATTTTCATTTTTCTTTAAATAAGGAATTCTAGGATATTTAGATTTAGATTTTTTTTTATATTTACCAAGAGAACCAGATTTAATTAATTTATTTAATCTTTTATAAAATAAAGGAGAATTAGGCATATATCTATATAATATTATATAGATATAAAATTTTTATATTAAAAAAGGTTTATAATTTTCTAAATCTTGATAATTTAATTCTATATTATATATTTGAGGATCAAAATAAATAGTATTCATATCTAAACGAAAAAATATAATTTTATTAGAATCATTAAGAACATAAAATAGATTACAACTTATATCATTAAAATTAGAATGTATATAATAATTTTTTTTATTATATAAAAAATTACTTAAACTTAATTTTAAATCTGAATTTTTTAATATAAATTTAAAATTATTTATATCATTGAATTTTCTATTTCTATAAAGAACTTGATCTTCTCTAAGATTATATGAGTCATCTTTATTTGAATAATTTGAATGATAACCTAATATATATGAAGAATTCATATTTGAATCTTGATTACTTTCAAAAGTCCATTTACCATTTAATATTGTTTTTGAGAATATATATTGATTATTATAAAGATAAAATCCTCTTTTAAATAAATTATATTTATCAATATAAGATATATTTAATTTATTTTTAAATAAAGAAAAATTACACATTATATATTATATTTATTATCATTTAAAACGACTTAGACCTTTTAATTTTTTATTAACAATAAATTTATTTTTTAGAAGAAAAAATAAATTTTTATTGGAAAAATTTAAAATAACTAAGTCTTTTAATATTTTATTATATAATTTAATACTAAATAAGGTGGTAAATTATTATGTGCTTGTCCTCCTCCTTGAGAATCAATTATATGTTGATGTGAACCAGCATTTTGATTTGTAATACCAGTTGTATTTGAATTAGCTGTAATACCAGTTGTATTTGAATTAACTGTAATACCAGTTGTATTTGAATTTATAGTCAGAGATCCAGGGGTTGTCCATACATTTAATTCTCCTGAACTAGAATCGGTAGATGTTACAGTATTTGTTCCATCTGCTATTGCTAAACCATAATTTCCTTGTCCACCTATAGCATTAGAACTATGAGTATGACTAGGATCAGTAATACTATGAGTATGACTAGGATCAGTAATACCATGAGTATGCCCAGGATCAGTAATAACATGAGTATGTATTCCAGAACTTTGAGTTAAACCATTATGATTATGAGAAGGCATTTCTGATATAGTTAAAGTATGTGTTTTTGCACCTCCTGATTCATTTAAATTATCAAATTCAGTCTGTGAAGAATCATAACCTACAGGAAATTTACCTTTTAAGTTAGGTAAATTAAAAGTAGTAGAACCATCTCCAGAACCATATATAGTTCCTATAATTAAAAATAAAGCTTCATAATCTCTTCTTGATACAGCACTACCGTCACAAACAAAATAACCTGTAGGTGATACACTACCAGCATATTGAAAAATAGAACCAGGAGGAGGTAATAAACCATTTTGGCTCATAACTAAAGCAATACTACCAACAGATGAAGTTATATCTTGTCTGCCAGTTAAATCCATATTTTTACTTCTAATAAGAGGATTTGAATCAACATTATAAAATGACATTTATATTTTAATATTATATATATAATATTAAAATAAATATAAAATAAATATAAAATTAATTTATTATTATTTTAAATATACATCTGTTTTTTTATAATCTGTTAATTTTGTAATATCACTTTCTTTTGTAAAATAACACCTATTATCTGGAAATGTTGATTTATCAATATCATAGGAGAAGCCTTTACAATTTATATCGCTATTACATTTTTTAGCACATTCATCTGGAGATCCGTAAATCCAATCTTTTTCACCAATCACTATTTTATTTGTACTTGGTATATTTTTTCTTTCAAATAATTTATAAGATGTAGGATATTTTGGATAAAATGAATGAGAATAATTACCGACTTCTATTCTATTTAAACTAGCAGACCATACAACTTGACCTTTTGAATTTAATAATTGAATAATATGTCCTGACTGTCTTGGTATATCTCCTGTATTTATTTCAATTTTTCTAACTACTACCTCTTTTTCAAATTTAATAGCAATAAAAGCGTTAAGATCATTATCTTTCGTATGTGCAAATGTACTAATATTATTATCAAATGCTAAATTTTGTGTATAATTTCCTAGTAAAGATGACATTACAACATTTTCAGGTAATATTACAATGGGTTTATTACTTTCATCATATATTTTTATTTCATTTATAAGAATAGGTTTATTGTCAGCTACTATTTTTTTTATAACTAATCCATATGCAATTACTCCATCACAAAGATCAATATTACATGTTTCTTCTAATACTGGACATGGTTTTCCTCCATTTATATTTTTTCTAACTATAGATCTTGATTTAATTTGACAAGGTTTATTACATTCACTCCAATTACTAACTTGACAATCTACTGGTACTTTACATTCTTCTGTATTACAAGATTCTTCTAAAGCTGGACATGATTTTCCTCCAAATAAAGGATCTCTTAATATAGATCTTGATCTAGTTCCACCTCCACAAGGTTTATTACATTCACTCCAATTGCTAACTTGACAATCTACTGGACAAGGGTTTGTATTACAAGATTCTTCTAAAGCTGGACATGATTTTCCTCCAAATAAAGGATCTCTTAATATAGATCTTGATCTAGTTCCACCTCCACAAGGTTTATTACATTCACTCCAATTGCTAACTTGACAATCTACTGGACAAGGGTTTGTATTACAAGATTCTTCTAAAGCTGGACATGATTTTCCTCCAAATAAAGGATCTCTTAATATAGATCTTGATTTAGTTCCGCCTCCACAAGGTTTATTACATTCACTCCAATCAGTAACTTGACAATCTATAGGTATAATATTATTTTCTGTAATAGAATTAATACTTCCATAACTTGAAGATGATAATGTAGTTCCAGAAGATGATAATGTAGTTTCAGAAGATGTAGTTTCAGAAGATGTAGTTCCAGAAGATGTAGTTCCAGAAGATGTAGTTCCAGAAGATGTAGTTCCAGAAGATGTAGTTCCAGAAGATGTATTTAGTTTATCTTTAAATTTATTATCTTCTTTTTTATAAAAGTAAAAATAATAAATACCTATTGCAATAATAAAACCTCCTATAATCAAATAATTATTAGTATTCATTTAATTAATTATATATTATATTAAAAATAAAAATAAAAATAAAAATAAATATAAAATAAATTTATTTTATATCTCTGTTATTATTAAAAAGTTTTTGGGGGTGGAACTTCATCCACAAAAACAAACACTAATTAAGATCCCGTGTTTATAAACACATCTTAATTAAACCATTACGATACGTTAAATATGTATTTAACGTCTAGAAAAACAGAGAGTATAATCATCAAATCTCATCTTAGGACACAATAAAATGGTGAAAACGAGACTTTCGATTCCTTCATAACCAATTATTTTTTTATTATAACATCTATCTATTCCAAGAATTTTTACAACCTGGTCAATAGTCTCATTTGCAAAGAAGACTGTCTTGAATGACCAGAAATCATTATAAAAGAATTGTTGTAATTCAGGCAACATATTTTTATCTAAATAGACACTAGAATCTTTTTCATCTCTGGAAAGCATTCCAAAATAAGTCCAACACATGTTCAAAATAGAACAAAATCTGGTTTTTAACATGGTCAGTTGATCATAATAGAAAATATCCTTGGCCATATAGAATCTGTCATTGTCAGAAAAAGATGAAACAAAAGAGGGATCGATGTCAGAATATGCAAGACTCATTTTAAAATGAATATTGTTAACTTTTATACTCTAAACTCTTATTCTATAATATTATTATTTAAAAATAAAAAAATCAGTTAATTTTTTGACAAAAAATTAAATTTCTTATTTATATTAATTTTAAAGTAATTTATTTTTATAATATAATTATATTATATTATAAAAATTATGCAGCAAATACCTCAAATGCCTCAAATGCAACAAATGCCTCAAATGCCTCAAATGCCTCAAATGCAACAAATGCCTCAAATGCAGCAAATACCTCAAATGCAAGAAATACCTCAATATGATTATAATTATCAATACGAAGAAGAAGATCCCTTTTATAAAAAACCAATATTTTGGATTTTATTAATAATATTGATTAGTGGAATAATCGGTGCTATATACTATTATTACTATTATTATAAAAAAGAATCGACACAACAAAAATCAACTGAACAAAAATCAACTTCTCCTCCGCAAATGGAACAATCTCAAAGACAAAAAATGGAAGATATACAACAAGAAGAAGAAAGTTCAACTCCTCCTATAGTAGACACAGTAGAAGATCCAAACGCAATCTATTTAAAAAGTCCAGATATAAAGATAGAAATTAAAAATATGGAATCTGATAATAAAGTATATAAATTAGAAGTTGATAGATCCAATTTATACATAAGAGAAAATAATAATATTATTTGGAATTTAAAAAATATAAATAGAGAATTAGGTATTGAAAAAGCCGCATGGATTGATAAAGAATGTCCTTGTAAATTATTTTTATTTCAAAATGGTAATCTTGTATTATCAGGATCTTCAGCATATGATCTAGAAAATAGATATCAAACATTAGATGAAAATAACTATGATATATGGTCTATAACGAATAATATCGAGTTTACACTTACTAAAAAAACAGATATGCCATTGAAATTAAAGTTAGAAAATAATGGAGATTTAACATTATATAATAATAAAAATAAAAAAATATGGATACTTAATAAAAATGTAAAGGGTGTTCCTAAAATATTAAGTAAACCTCCTGCTACTAATCCTTTAACTACTCCTTTTATTTTATCTTCTAATAATGGTAGTTGTATGACCTTTAGTCCTCAAGGCATTAGTTCATTTGGAGTTGGAATGCCTATGACTTCGACAACAATAATAAATACACCATGTGGTTTTAATCAAGAAAATCAAATGTTTGAATATGATCATATTAAAAGATTAATTAAAAAAACTTCAACTAATTTATGTTTAGATGATGGAGGTGTTATAGGAATAAATAATGATAAAAAACCATTAACATTAAAACAATGTGATATATCAAATTATAATCAAAGATTTGAATATACACCTATAGATGAAAAAACCAATCTTGGAGCATTTACTAGTTTATTTAAAGATGATAAAGATATGTGTATTTACCATAATAATAATAATTATAATTTAGATATATGTGATTTAAATAATAAAAATGATATGTTCTTTACATTATCTAAAGATTATACATCATTTAAAGCTAAAACAGTTCCTGCTACAATTCCTTTGCCTTTATATTCACCAGATGGTAAATTTATATTAGTTTTACAAGATGATGGAAATTTAGTTATATATGCATTAGAAAATAATATAAATAGAAAAAGAGCTATATGGAGTGCAGCTGGAACTACTGGTTATAATAAAAAAGTAGGAGGACCTTATTATTTATTTTTAGCAAATGGAGAATTGTCAATAAGAAATCCTTTTCAAGATGGTGAAAAAATATGGTCTAATATTGATGAAATAGGAGGTCCTAGTAAAATGAGAACTGATTCAAAAGCTCCATATAAATTATCATTAACAAACGAAGGTATATTATATGTATACGACAGTAGTGATAAAGTATTTTGGTCTTCAATAAAACCAACTATTTATACAGATGAAAATTTTAGAGGAAATAGTATGCCATTAAAATATTTTGGAGATTATACAAAAATGAAAATGGATGATACACCTGAAAGTAAAGCTATACTAGATGTTATGGATGAAATAACATCTATACAAATACCTAAAGGTTATAAAGTTATAATATATACAGGTGAAAATTTCTTAGGAGATAAATTAGAATTAACTTCATCAACGCCTAATATAGGAAGAGATTTTAATGATGAAGGAGGCAGTATAAAAGTTCAACCAGCATAAAATAAAAAAATGATTTATAAATATATTTATAATATATATTTATAATAAAAATATGGATATTGAAATGGATAATGATATAGACATAAAAAATATGTCTTCTGATATTGAAAAACAAATTTATATTAGAAGATATAATGATCCTATTATTAAATTAACTTCTGATCCTTCAGATGAATCTAAAGATGATTTATTTTCTAATAAAAAAGTTATATTTAAAAATATAGATGATTATTCTATGGAAATAACTTTATTAAATAATGATCACGCTATAGCTAATCTAATTCAAAAATCTTTAATTAAAGATAATAGAGTTGAATTCATAGGTTATAGAATGATCCATCCTCTTGAAAATAGAATAATAATTAAATTAAAATTATTAGAGACCAAATCATCTATAAAACCAAAAGAGTTATTAAATGAACATATATTAATTTTAAAGAATAAAATTAAAAATTTAAAAAATGATTTTATAAATTCATTTTAAGTTTTCTAAGACCTCTTAATTTATAAGAAAAGTCTTGAATAAAAATTATTACAGTATAATAACTGTAATAATTTATTTTATATAAGTAATAGTTTAATATTTTTGTTTTTTACATTTATTATCTTTTTCGTCACAATTATACTCTCTATTTCTTTTAGTAGTTCTAGAAAACCATTCAATATGTGTTATAGAAGATCCTTCACTTAGATATTCATAATCTTTTATAACTATTTTTTTATAATAATATTCAAAAACTTCTTCATTTTTTATATTAGAAGATTCTTTAGTTTTATCTTTAGATGATTTTTCAGCAGATAAAGCGTCCATTTATAATATTTTTATAAAAATGATTTTTAAAATAATATTATATTTATAAAACTAATTCATTTATTTATTTTCTAATTATAAATAAAAAATCAATTTCAATTAGAAAAATTAATTGATTTTTTTTATTTCTATTATTTTTATTTCATAGTATAGATTTTACTATATTAGTTTCTTCTTTTTAAGCACATAAAAGTTTAAAAATGACTACTTATATAACTTCTTCAATGTCTTGGATGAAAGGATCTCAGATTGGTAAAGGTTCTCAAGCTAAAATCTTTGATATTAAACCTTTAGTGAATAATTCTTCTCTAAATGTTTATATGAATAAAAAATATGTAGTAAAAGAACTTGATGATAGAAATAATTATATTGATATATTTCAAAAAAATATTAAAATGCATAAGAAATTTCAAAATGCTAATGCTACCGTTCCTTTAGTTGATCATGAATTATATTATGATGATAAATTTAATATTTATCATGGTATTATGATTATGGAAAAAAGAGATAAAACTTTTTCTCAATATATTTATGATCTCTACAAACAAACAGATAGTATTGAAGTTATAACTAATAAAATAAATGATGGATTTCAACAAACTTTGAATTTAGTTATTAACTTGTTAAATAATTTTAGATTGCGTCATGATGATTTGAATATTGAAAATATAATGGTTAATATTAAAGATCAATATGATTTTTGTGATTTAGTATTTATTGATTTTGAAAATACTTTAGAATTAGATTCTTCAGTTATTATATCTCAAAAAATGTTAGATGATATAATAAATGAAGTTAAATCTACTTTTGATTTACTTCTTACTAATATTAAAAGATCAAAATTTACTACACCAAAACCCCCTACTGCTCCAAGAAAAAAAACATCTACAAGATCACGTTCCCCCTTTAAAAGTATAACTTTTAGTGAAAATAAGAAAAGATGTATGTCATTCAATTTAGATGATGAATCAGGTCTCGATAAATTTGAAGATAAAGAGTCAAATAAAGAAAAATATAATTTAATAAATGATATGCCTGAATTTTCTCGTTTGTAAATATTTATTTTTTATCAATTACTAAAATATTCATATTTATCAAGATTATAAGTCCTATAATATACCTATTAATATACCTATTGCCTTACTAGTTAGGTCTAACTAGTAAGTAATTTACAATTATTTTTTTCATGGATCTATTTTATCGAAAAATAAAATGATTTCCCATTAGGGGAAAAATTACATAAATATTTTAAGAGAATTCTCTTAAAATATTTTAAAGATTAACTTTATATTATTATTATAATGAAGAAAAGGATTATAACCTATAATAATCCTTTTCTTAAAAATTCTCTTAATACAAATAAATCATACTCTAATTTTAATGAAAGAAATGATATATCGATAAATAAATCTTCATCTATAATATGTCTTACATCTTATTATAGCAATGGAAATATAAAAAATCAAATATGGTATGAAAATAATATTATACATAAAGAAAATGGTCCAGCTAAAATTTATTATTATCAGGATGGAACTATTGATAGAGAAATTTGGTATTATTATGGTATTATACATAGAATTGATGGACCAGCAAAAATTTATTATCATGAAAATGGTATAGTTGATACAGAAATTTGGTTTAAAAATGGAAAAAGATATAGAGAAAATGGTCCTATTCATATAAATTATGATGAATATGGAAATATATTATTAGAATCATGGTATGGTGAATTAAAATATAGAAATGATGGTCCTATATATATATCATATTATTATCCAGATAATAATATAATAAATAATGAAAATATATATCAATCCAGAGATAAAAAACAAGAAATTTGGATTTTAGATGAAGAAAATACAAAAAAATTTATAAAAGAAGATAAACCTAATATAATTAACTATTATCAAAATGGAAATATTCAATCTTTATCATGGTGTTATAATTTAAAATTAAATAAAATATATAATCCACTATTATTTAGATTAAATGGACCAGCTTATATTTATTATGATTTAAATGGTGATATATTACTAAAAAGATATCATTTCAATTTAAGTCCATATTATATAAAAAATAATATATATAAATTAATATTAATAAAATCTATCTATAGAAAAATAGCTATAAATTATCTATATAAAAAAAGAAAATTAATAAATAATTATTTAAATAAAACAAAATATAATAATAACTTACTTTCTAATAATGATATAAATAATCTTATATCAAAATATTTATTTTAAGATTCTTTATAAAATAATTACATATATTTATATATATGTAATTTAGAATAGATTTTCAGATTGGAAAAATTAAAATGACTAAACACTTTTAAAATAGATAATCAGAAATCATTGAAATTGTTTCTTTATTTAATGATTTCATTTTATATAGTAATTTTTCATTTATATTTTTTTTATATAATTCTATTTGTTTTAAATATTCTTTTTTTTTATAATATTTACCATATAAATAATATCCTATACTTCTTCCATCAAATTCATTACAGTCTTCATCTTGAATAGTATATTGAACAGTTCTTTCCACAGCATATCCATAAAAGTTATGTAATTTACCATAATGATACCATTCAGATTCATATATTTCTTCATAATCATCTTTATAAGTATAAATATAACAAGGATCATAATTAGATGATATTATATAAAAATTATGTAATAATCCATTTTTCATATATTTTATATATTCTCTATTTCCTATATTTAATATTTTTTCTATACAAATATTATTCATATGATCTAAATAATAATTTTCTTCTAAATATAATTCATCTTCATTAGTTAATGGATTATAACAACTATCATCATAACAATAACAATAATTTCTATCTTTACAGTTACAAATTAATTTTTCCGAAGGAAAAATCATTTCACTCATTATATTCTCTATAATTTAAATTTATATTAAAATAATATAAATAATTAAAATCAATTATTTATTACTTATTTTTAAGATGATAATTCTTTATATATATTTAATGTTCTTGCTGATGGATCATTTGTTTTTGTCCATTGAGGCATCCAATAATATGGTATAATATTAACTGAGTCAGAACCAAATTCATTTTCAAATATTTCTCTATACCATCTAGATTCTTTTGTTATAGGTGGTAAATAATTAAATTTTTTATTTTCATCTACTATTTTTGTTTTTTCTATCCATTCTTGTATAATTTGATACCAGCTTTTCTCTTTTTTACTTATTCCATCTGACATTGCTTCTTTAATTCTCCATAATACTTCTTCTGGTAATATTAATTTTCCATCATTATAATTTATACTATAATATTCATCAAATGCTTTTCTTAATATATATTTCTCTATCTTTTTACCTTTATATTCTTTAGGTTCTTTTATTTCTCCATTTAAACTTTTACAAAATTCAACTAATTCTTTATCTATAAATGGCAATCTAGCTTCTAAACCATGATAACTTAAATTTCTATCTACTCTTAATCCATCAAAATAATGTATATTTTCAATTAATCTAATTAAATCTTTTTGTAATTCTTCACTATTTGGAGCAATATGTGAATATAAGTATCCTGCAAATAATTCATCACTTGAATCTCCATTTAATATAACTTTTATATCTGTATTTTTACTTATCCATTTTGATATTAAATATTGTCCTACACTCGCTCTTATTGTTGTTATATCATATGTTTCACAACATTTAATTACTTCTTCTATACTATTTAATGCCTCTTCTTCTGTTATATTAATCTCTGTATGATCACTATCTATATAGTCTGCTACTCTCTTTGCATAATAGGAATCTGTTGAATTCTTCATTCCTATTGTAAATGTTCTTAATCTTTTACCTTGTCTTTTTAATTCTTTTGATGCTATTGCTGCTACTAAACTTGAATCTAATCCTCCTGATAATAAACATCCTAATGGTCTATCAGAATGTAATCTTTTTATAACTCCATTTCTTAGTTTTTTAATTATATTTGAATATAATAACTCATCATTCATTTTTTTACATTCTTCTTTCATTTCTTCTTGAAGAAGGGATGAACACTTTTTATCTATATTTACAACATCATATAAATACTGGAAATTATTTGGTTTATAACTATATTTATTTAATTTATATCTCTGTTTTTCGTCTTTTAGTCCTTTTAAAGATTCTAATTTATAATGATATATGTCATATCCATTTAATCTATCTATTTTATGATTTTTTAAATCTATATCTTTTATTTTTGTAATTCCTTTTAATAATGAACTTAAGATTATTGTATTTGTTTCTTCATTAAAATAATTAAATAATGGTCTAACTGAACAATGATCTGTGCTTATAAATATATTTTCTATTTTGTTATTTTTATCTCTGTTATTAATTTCAATTAAAACAATACTATATTCTCCATTTAATATTTCATTTACATTTATAAAATTATTTAATTTATTAATAACTTTCCCTTCTTTCTTTTCTTTTTCATTAAAATAATTAAATAATGGATAAATTATATCACAGTCATTTTTTATATATGTATTACCATCTTTATCTTTTAATTCATATTCTTCTATTAATTCTTTATAATTATATATCTCTCCATTGCATAATAAATAATAACTATAATTTTCTTCATTATCTATATACATATATGGTTGATTACTTTCTATATTAGTATTTTGTATTGCTAATCTATGAAATGACATTATATAATTATCTGTTATATTAATTATTGTATTTTCTGGTCCTCTCGGTTTAATTGTCATTGATGCTTCTATTATAGATTGTATGTCAATTGTTACACAATCATTTTCTTTCTGTCCCTGAATATAAAGATGTATTCCACACATTTTATAATTAATTTTTCTTAAAATATATATTAAGAGATATATTTTATAATACTATAATTACTTAAATTTAAATTATATCTCTTTTTATGATTTTCCTATGAAGAAAAATCAATTAAAAATTAATTGATTTTTTTATATTATTTTATTTATATTTCCTGCTTGGCAGATTTGTTTTTATACTTCACGTTTCACTCTTTTTAAAAGTTTTCAAACGTATATAAACGTATAAAAATGTCTTCCTTATATCAATCTCCTCTTACATTTTTAGACGAGGCTGCTCTAAAAAAATTAATTGATAAGAAATCTTATGAATTAATTAGATTGCAACCTCTTAAATTTAAAATTGGAAATGATATTATCATTAAAAACATCAATGTGAATAATATCTCTTCTTTAGATCAGCTCTTTTTTAGAAAACAATTTGAATCAATTAAAATAAACTTCTGTGTTTATGGTTCTTTTTGTCATGATAAAAATCCTGATCATAAAAGAATAAATCACATTTTAGATAAAACTAGTCATCTTCAAGTATTATCTGTCTTATTACATATCAAGGATTCTATTGGTTTATTTCAAAAAAAATTTAAACAAATTTTTGATGCTTATTCTAAAAATTTGAATATTCTTGATCATCTTATGATGGATAAATTACTTCACGAAAGACGTCTTATTCAACTTAACTATCTTAAATTGGTTGATTTGGAAAGATATAATAAATATATTGAAATCTTAAATGATAAGAATAATCATGTTAATTGGGAACTTAGAAATTTTCTTTGTTTACAAGAAAATGAATCACTTCAATCTTTCTTAGAGAAATTTATTGTTAGTACTACTAATAGAATTTCTACTATTGAATCTGCTATTAGAGGTGATCTTAAATTTCTAGATGAAAATAATATTCATTATATTAATCAAAATTTTGTTTGGTCTCATCATGAGTATCAAACTTATTTTGATTTATTTCAAACAAATATTGATAGTTCTCATGCTGATATCAATAAGAATTTTAGAAAATTGTCTCTTATATATCATCCTGATAAAGTTATTGATGAATCAAAAAAAAAAGAATATGAAGAAAAATTTCAATATATTTATGATGTAAAAGAAAAGCTCTTATCTTTTAATAAAGAAAATAATATTTCCTTTTTAAAAGATAAATTAACTTATCTTGAACATTATTATCTTTATATTACTTCTCTTGTTGATAAAGATCAAAAAAAAACTATTAAATATCAGAAATATATAGTGAAAAAAAATTATTCTAACGACGATCAAAAAATGGATGTATCTTCTTCTTCTAAAAGATGGGCTGATGACTCTGATGATGAATCTGATGATGATAATATAAATAATCTTGATAAAAAATTTAATGAGCTTGATATAAACAAAAAAAATATTTCCTGTAAGTATTTTTCTACAGGATACTGTAAATATGAAGATAACTGTAAATTTAAACATGAAATTAAATCTGCAAAACCTAATAACTTTAGAACACGTCCTTGTTCTTTCTTTAAAAAAGGAAAATGTTCTAAAGGAGATGATTGCACTTATTCTCATACTATGTAAAATTTTATAAAGGACTAATTCCTTATTATAGTTATCTATATATTTATATATTCCTAGTTTTTTTATCAGAAAAAACTTGAGTTAGATTCTAACTCGTTTTTTTCCGGTGTCCTGTTTTTATTGTGTGTTTGACACTGTAAAAACTTTTTATTTAATTTTTTATAATATAATATACTATATTATATTATGAATTCTAATATTCCTATTTATTCTAATCAAAATATTTCTAATCAAAATATTTCTAATCAAAATATTTCTAATCAAAATATTGAAGAACCTTTCTATAAAAAATGGTGGTTTTATCTTATTTTACTTATTTTATTTATTGTTATTATTGGTATAATTTATTATTTTAATTTTTATAAAAAATCCTCTACTACTCCTCCTTCTACTACTCCTCCTTCTACTACTCCTCCTTCTACTACTCCTCCTTCTACTACTCCTCCTTCTACTACTCCTCCTTCTACTACTCCTCCTTCTAATACTCCTCCTTCTAATACTCTTCCTTCTAATACTCCTCCTTCTAATAGTAATTCAGATAATAGTAATTCAGATAATAAAAACTTTTTAATAAAAAGTTCAGATAAAGAAGATATAGAGATAATAACAATGTACTCTCCGGATGAAAAATCTATTTTAAAAATGAATAAAGATGATGGTAATTTAATAATAAAAAAAAATGATTCTATAATATGGAATTGCGCTGAAGTTTATGATTATTATTCTGAAAAAGAAAATGTAGGATGGGCTAAATGTTTAACAGATATAGAAAAACAAAATTTAATTTTAGTTGATAATATAAAAAAAAAAGAAAAAGAAAATGAAGAAAAAGAAAAAAAGACTATTTATGAAAAAATATTAAATAAAGAAATTAAAAA
>Ga0247834_1005530_pt1 | contig 14893 bp, 14 predicted proteins | sample LaCruzMarch2015__8_FD_187118 | JGI IMG/M metagenome (GOLD analysis project Ga0247834, IMG submission 187118) | Freshwater microbial communities from meromictic Lake La Cruz, Castile-La Mancha, Spain - LaCruzMarch2015_12m | ecosystem: Environmental > Aquatic > Freshwater > Lake | place: Spain... | reverse complement strand
ACGGCTTCGACACACTCCGGCTGACTGCCGGCAACGATGTTCTCGATCTCACAAACGTCATCGTCACGGGTCTCGAAATCATCAATGCAGGCGCGGGCAACGACCGTATCACCGGCAGTCAAGGCGATGACGTATTTCGCGGAGGCGCTGGCAACGACGTCTTTGTCTTCCAGGGCCAATTCGGCAACGACTTGATCGCCGACTTCCAGCGCGGAACGGCTGCCGTGCCGGTGCGTGACGTCATCGATCTGAGCGGGGCCGGTTTCGAGAGCTTCGCTGACGTCATCGCCAATTCCACGAACTCTACCGGCGGCACCTTGATTACAGCCGGAACACAAGGCACCCTGTTGCTGGAGGGCATTCTTGTGGCTCAGCTCAAGGCGGATGATTTTGTGGTCTGAGACGAAGCGCGGCAGCAAAGGGCGGCGGAATAAGTACGCCCTCGCCGGTCTTTTGCTGCAGCCAGTAGCAGGTTTAACCGTGGCCGCACTTGTGTCGTCTGCGGCAGCAACCGAATGCAATCAGAGTGGCGGCGAGCCACACGCCATCATTCGAGCTGCCGACGCGACGGTGATGGTGCTTGATGACGGTCGCGAAGTCCGGCTGGCGGGACTTATCGCGCCGCCGCCGCCAGTCGCAGTACCAATGGCCGGAGCCACGTGGGCACCAGAGCAAGCCGCTCGCGCGGCCCTGGCAAACCTAGCCGCGACTGCGCGTGCCGATGTTTTGATCGAGCCCAGTAGCCGCGACCGGCATGGGCGACCTGCGGCTCAGGTCTACATCACGACACGCGATGGCGCGCGGATCTGGCTGCAACGGGCGCTGGTTGAACAAGGCCTCGCTATCGTATCGGCGCGCAACGGAGGCGCGCTGGCCTGCCAAGAAATCCTGCTGGCCGCAGAGGAAACCGCGCGCCGCACCAGCACGGGGGTGTGGGCCAATCCTGTCTATCGCACACACAAGGCGAGCGACGTGTTCGCCCTGATGCGCCTGCGTTCGAGCTTCGCGCTGGTCGAGGGCACCGTCGTCAGCGTGACGACGCGCGCGGGCCGGTTGTTTCTCAATTTCGGCAGCGACTGGAAGACCGACTTCACTGCCGCCGTGCCGCAAGTTCTGTTGAAGGCCGCACCCGGCGCTGCCGCAACATTGCAAGCGCTTGAGGGGCACACGGTGCGGGTGCGTGGCTGGATTGAACGCCGCTATGGCCCCTCAATCGAGATATCGGGCCTTGCCGACATTGAAGATTTAAATCCGCGCGCCATTGCTCCAAGCCCTCCTGTGCCAACGCCTTGACCTACGGTTCTGTTCGTCGCAACACCGCAGAAAAGCGCAAAAAAAACGGCACTGAGTTTCCCCAGTGCCGTGGACAGTTTCTAATTCATCTCTCAATTGCTCAAGCAGCCTTCACATCACCATCGGCGGCGACGCCGTCTTCAGCCATCCGGCGGCCACGGGCGCTCTTTGACAGAACGTCTGTGATGCGCTGCACGGCACCGCGATCATCGAGCTTATCGACGACGGCGATTTCGCGCGCCATGCGGTCGAGTGCATCTTCGTACAACTGCCGCTCCGAGTATGACTGTTCGGGCTGGGCTTCCGAGCGATAGAGGTCGCGAACCACTTCAGCGATCGAAATCAAATCGCCAGAGTTGATCTTGGCCACATATTCCTGGGCACGGCGGCTCCACATTGTCCGCTTGACGCGGGCGCGGCCCTTCAGCGTGTCCATGGCACGGCGCACAATCTCTTCGCCAGCGAGCTTACGCATGCCGACGCTTTCAAGTTTGCCCGTCGGAACGCGCAACGTGAGCTTTTCCTTTTCGAAATTGATCACGAACAGTTCGAGCGACATTCCCGCAATTTCTTGCTCTTCGATGCCTACTATCCGGCCAACGCCGTGAGCAGGGTAAACGATGAACTCGTTGGTCTTGAAGCCATGGCGCTGGCTGACATTCTTCTTCTGAGCGGCAAGCGCCTGTTGCGCCGCTGCGGCGCGCTCGGCAAGTACCTTCGGTGAAGCCGGCGGAGCAACAGGGGCCGACAATTTTGCAGCGCCCGACTTGGCGAGCGCAGCGGGAACCGTCCGTGCCTGCTGTGCGGGAGCAGCCACTGGCCGGGCGATAACTGGCGAGGCAGCGATCGCGGCGCGAACCGCTTGTACCTTCGCAGCAGCCTGCTTCATTTCGGCCGAAGCCTTGCTGACAGCAGCCGCCGCAGCGGGCGCAACCACAACTTTCTTGTTTGTGGCGTTGACTTTGCTTGACGCGGTGGCAGCCTGCACGACGGGAGCTTTGATTACGGGCTTTGCTGCGGCAGCGGCCTGCTTGGCAACCGGAGCCTTGACGACAGTTTTAGCGGCCGGCTTTGCTGCAACGGGAGACACGGTCTTGCTGGCAGTGGCATTGGTTTTCTTAGCGGGGGCTGCTTTGATCGCCTGCTGCTTCTTAACCTGTGTCTTTGCTTTTACTGCCATCTGCTCGGCCTCACTCTTTCCATCCAAACCCTGCAACCGCCCGCCGGCAGCTGCACGGAACACGCCATCCCCCAGGGGATGGCCACACAAAAACCCGAGGCGCTGGCCGTAAGTGCCAAAGCCTGGGCTATTCTCGAGACACCAAAGCCCGCCCGCCGCAAAGCAGCAGGTGGGCAAAGTCGAATATCTTATCTAAACTTCAGCGCCGTTCGTCAGCTGTGCCACGGCGTTCCAAGTCCATCCGCCAAACAAACTTCTTAGAGGCGTACCGCAGGCACTGGTTTTGCCCCCGGTCCGTTCTTGCTCTGTTCGTTTGATGTGCATGGAAGAATCCTAACACATTTTTCAGTGAAACTGAAGAGGCGTTCGGGATTGAGGTGTTTGGACCCTCTACAAGCGTCCGCAGACAAACACCGCGTTCACGGGTCGTTCATCTCGCTTAACACTGTTTAGTCTTGAATGAAGATAGTATTACTTCAGTCACCGTCTCCAGGATTGGAGGAAAAATATTTATCGAACTTGTCCGACTCGTCTTTATACTTGGCTGCGTCGGGTGGGGAGGGTTTTTTGACAGTTATATTAGGCCACTTATCCGCGTATTCCCTGTTCAGCTCTAACCACTTCTCCAAACCGGGCTCGGTGTCAGGCTTAATGGCGTCGACCGGGCACTCGGGCTCACACACGCCGCAGTCGATGCATTCATCTGGGTGAATGACGAGCATGTTCTCGCCTTCATAGAAGCAGTCCACCGGACAGACTTCGACGCAATCGGTGTGCTTGCACTTGATGCAGCTATCATTGACGACGTAGGTCATGCGTCCTGTCCGTTTCCTTATCTTAACGCCGCGGCCGGCAAGGTCTCTTCAAATCAGTTGGCAAGCTATAGCAAAGGCAGCTGCCAAGCTGCAATGACACGCTCGCCACTATTCGCCCCGTCCCTGAAGACGTTCTATCAAACGGCGGTCTCGTTTCGTCGGCCTGCCGCTCCCGGCATCCCGGTAACCACTCTCTGCGGGATGAGGGTTTTGTGCATCTGGCTTGACGGGCTTGGGTGTCAAATCTTCATAGAGAAGCTGGGCTTCAACCGCAGGACCGCGCCTCACGCCAGGGGCCAGAACGCGCAAAATGCGCACTTCTTTTTGGGCCGAAGTCGTCACCACATCCCCAGCCTTAACCGTGTAACTGGGCTTTATCACTTTCACGGCATTGACGCGGATCTTGCCCGCCTCGATTTGCGCAGCCGCCAAAGTGCGTGACTTCACGGCACGCGTGAACCACAGCCAGCGATCAAGCCGCTGCGCACCTTGGCCCATGTTCATGTCGAGCGCGGCAGGTGCGAGATTGTCTTCGCCGGACTTGCGGCCAGACGTCATGACGAGGTCTTGTCCTTCGTTGTTTTTGCCAGCGCCTCGCGAAGGGCGCCCAGAGCGGCAAACGGTGAATCCGGATCGGCAACACCCGACTTCTTAGGTGGCATAGCCGACTGGACATTGGGCGTGTAGCCGCCCCTGCCCCTGTCTCGATCAGGACCACCACGGAGCGGCCCGCGGTCTCCCGAATTGCGGTCGAAGTCGCCGCGCGGCTTATCTCGCCGGGGGCCATCCTGCCGGCCGGGCTCTCCTTGACGCGGTGGCCCACGGCCGCTGTCGCGGGCCGCCCCGTCGCCCGGACCGCGATTTCGATCATCCCGGTTGTGGCTGGGACGATCTCCCCCCCGGCGCTCGCCCCGATCATTCCTGTCACGGCGAGGCGACGGCGGATCGCCACTTCCCGGTGAAGCACCCGCTGCCTCCGCCACGGGAGCCGAACCAGCCTCGCCCGTTGCTGGATCTGCCGGAGCCTGCACTCCACGCGGTCCACGATGACCTGAACTTGCACTCTGCTCGGCACCTCGTTGAGGCCCGCGTTCGCGATGCGGGCGCCGGTGGCGCGGCTCGCCCCTGGCGTCGCCCTGACGGGAGCGCTTTGGACGCCATACTTCCTCGAATTTTTCCTCCGCAACCACAGCGGTCGCCGCCACAGCACCGTCAACCGAAGGAACGGCATCAAGCAGCGCTGCCTCGACAACAGCCGGGGCCTCAACGTCTGTCACCGCTGACAGCGCTTCGTCCGCTCCCGCCTCCGCCGCATGTTCTGTTACTGGCGCGGTATCAGCCGCCTGTGCCTCTGCTGTTGCCGTCACCTCAACCGGCGCGATCGGCGCTGCCTTGATAGCCCTGCGCTCTGAGCGGAACCCAAGTGAGCGCAAAACATGACCGAGCTCGTCGGGCGAGCAGCCGAGAATCGACATCATTTCGGGCGTCACAATGAAGGCGCCGTCGCCGGTCGATCCCTTTGGGGGAAGAGCCGGGCTGTCCGGGTTCTGCCGCCATGCCAGCAGTGGGCGGATCTGATCGGCCAGACGCTCGATAATATCAAGACGAACCGCGCGCGGACCGCACACATGAAAGCCATAGGCGAGATAAAACGCCTCGGGAATTTTTAAATCCGTTGCAGCCGACGTCAGCCCCGCTCGCGGCGGCTCTGGCGGGGCCGCAACATCAAGACCCGCCTTGGCCCCATGCTTCAACATCCACAATGTCAGCGCTAGATCGGCCGGCGCTGGCTTCAAAAGGGCGGGGAAGAAAATGTTGAAAGCCCCGAACCGCACGCCGTATTTGCGCAGCGTCGCGCGTGAAGGCTGATCGAGACTCTTGATATCGTTGGCGATGCTCTCGCGCCTCAATGCGCCGAGGTTTTCGCTCAACTGGAAGGCAATACCGCGCGCCAGCCCGGTTACGTCCTCCGCCTTCGTCAACTCAACGAGCGGCTTAAGCTTGTCAGCGATCAGCTCGGCGATCCAAGTATCCAGCCGCGTTTGAATCTTGTCGCGATCCTGTGCCGGCATGTGCTCATCGATCAGCAATCCGATCACCGGCTTCATCGGCTCGGCACCCGCTTCGAGCTGCGCAATTTCCTCGTCGCGCCACATGACCTTGCCGGTGCGCGTCAGTTTGAACGCATCGCCCTTGGCGGCGGCCACACGGCGGGCCCGCATTCCAAGTTCGCGCGCCACCACTTGGGATGCTGCGTTCCGCGCCGCTTTGCCGTTCACGCCTTCGGCTTGGGCGTCCGGCCAAAAGCGGAAACCCTTTAGCCGGCCGATGGCGTGGTTCTCGACCTTGATCTCGCCATCGTCTCCAATTTCTGCCGTCAATTCTTCATTGTCGCGAAGACCCTTCATTAAGGCGCTGGTACGGGCATCGACAAAGCGCTGCGTAAGCCGTTCGTGCAGCGCGTCGGAGAGGCTATCTTCTATGGCGCGCGTGCGCTCCTGCCAATGCACCGGATCTTTCAACCAGTCGGCGCGGTTGGATACAAACGTCCACGTGCGAATGTGGGCGATGCGGTTCGACAGCGTGTCGATGTCGCCGTCCGTGCGGTCTGCCAAGGCCACTTGGCGCGAGAACCAGTCTTCAGGGATGCGCCCCTCGGGGCCCATCAGGAACCCATAGACTGACGACACCAACTCTGCGTGGTCGGCGGCTGAGATTTTCCGGTAATCGGGAATTTGGCAAACATCCCACAACTTGGATACCGCCGCAGGTGAGCTCGCGTAACCGGCCACATGGCTATCGCCAGCCACTGTCTCCAGCGCCAACACGTCGTCGGCCATGCGCGCCCGGGTCAAACGCTGCTCGGTCGGTGTAACGCGCAGGCTCTCGCGCAGCCGCTCCAGCGTCGAAAAGTCAAGTTTGCGATTGCGCCATTGCAGCAGACGCACGCTGTCGAACGAATGGTTTTCAAGCCGCTCGACCAGATCGCCTTCGAAGGCCTCGGCCGTCCCCGTCACGCCGAACGTGCCATCGTTCATGTAACGGCCAGCGCGGCCGGCAATCTGGCCGATTTCGCCCGCCGTCAAATTGCGGTGCGACGCGCCATCGAACTTGCGCGTTGCCGAAAACGCAACATGATCGAGATCGAGATTGAGCCCCATGCCAATGGCATCTGTCGCCACCAGAAAATCAACTTGCCCAGATTGATACAGCGCCACCTGCGCGTTGCGCGTGCGCGGTGAGAGCGAGCCGAGCACCACGGCCGTTCCACCCCGCTGACGGCGGATCAACTCGGCAATCGAATAAACTTCCGACGCTGAGAACGCGACGATGGCCGAGCGCGGCGGCAGGCGCGTAATTTTCTTTTCGCCAGCGTAGGTGAGCTTCGACAACCGCGGCCGCGAGATAAAATTGGCGCCGGGAATGAGGTCGTCGATTGCATCGCGCATCGTTTGCGCACCGAGCAGCAACGTCTCCTCTCGACCGCGCGCATGCAGCAGCCGGTCTGTGAACACGTGGCCGCGATCGGGATCGCCCGCGAGTTGGATTTCATCGATCGCAACAAAGTCCGCGTCGACGTCACGCGGCATGGCTTCGACCGTGCACACCCAATAGCGCGCGCGCTCGGGCTTGATCTTTTCCTCGCCTGTGATCAGCGCAACTTTGTCGGCGCCGACGCGGGCTGCGATTTTGTCGTAGACCTCGCGGGCCAGAAGCCGCAACGGCAGGCCAATCATGCCCGAGGAATGACCGAGCATGCGCTCGATGGCGAGATGCGTCTTACCGGTATTGGTCGGCCCCAGAACCGCAGTGACATTACGGATGCGGTTAGACAAGTCGCTGCCCATTGAGGGGCCTCCTTTAGAGAGAACCCCTTGGCTTTACACCGCAACCGGCGGAGATCAAGCCACTTTCTCGGCAAAAGCGATCGAGCGCGAGGCAGCCCCAGCTTGCCGCCCGCTATTGGCAGGCTTTACTCGTTGATGAGAGCCACCTGCCCCGAACCCGGGGTGTCGATATCGATCCGCTCCAGCGCAATCTCGGCGGTGCCAGCAAGGGTTGGCAGAACGATCTTTTGCGGAACAAAAAGGCGGGCACCGGGAGCCTGACGGAACGAGATCTCAATGCCGGTGCTGCGGGCAAGATTGGCTGTTTCTTCCGTTTGCCGGAAACCGGCGATGGGAATGTATTTCACCCGGCACACCGATGCCGTATCGGAGCTGCCCTCAATGGGTTCCTGACGGCGATAAATGAGCTGTAAGTCAAAACGCTGCTTGCCGTCGAAAATCGCCAGACGGCGGTTGCATGGCTCACCGCCCTTGTCTTGCGTCAGGGCCAGAAGGGCGCTCAGCGGATCGAGCACGTTGACAAGATGTTCGGATTTGACAGGAACGGTATCAGGTGCCGTGGGGGCTGGCGGATCGATCGACACAGATTTGACGCTGCCATTGGCAAAGCCCATCGCCACCGAACCGCTCTTGAGGCTGCTCGAAAAGTCGAATCCGAAGGCGCCTGGCTTCAAGGCCGCGTCGGTAGCCTGGCCGGATGTGCGGCTGACGCCCTTCCACTGGAAGGCGCCCATGAGCAATGAAAGATCGACATCGCTTGTCAGCTTGTAGGCCGTTTTGCTCGTCTCAGACGTGTAGCGGAAGCTGCCGATACCAAAGCCGTTCAACGCAATCTGATAGACGGCCGAAACATTCGAGGGATTTTTAAATAACGGGGCTGATTGTGCGTGCGAAGCACCGGTCTGCCAAAGACTGTTGGGAACGCCAACAAAAACAAGAATGGCCGTCGCGGCAATGGTGGCGCGGACAGCCCGTGACGGCACAACACACTTCATGAAACAACCCACTCACAACAGAATTACGCAACGCGCCACGGAACACCGAAAAGGGCTAGCCGTGGTTTGAGACAATTGTTTGTCTCACGATTGTGAGTGTGAACAAGAAGCGTAAAGATTCTACTCACAGCCGCGCCGTTTCGAAACGCGCATTTGCCACGAGGTGTTGCCGCATCGTTATGCTGATGGAGGGTCTAAGCTGCGAGCGGCTGGCGCTTTTGTGTAGCGCGCAACGGACGCGCGGGGGGCAACGCAGCAACAGCAACGGGTTCGGGATGACCGAATTGCATTGCGGCTGATAGCTCTGACTTCAAGATGTCGAGAGCATAACCAGCGCTGTCGAGCTGTTGACCCGCGCTGCGCTGTAATTGATTGGCCAGCGCTGCCGACCCGATGGCGCCCAAAACAACTCCCGATAGTCTCGACCAATGCAGGCTTTCGAGATGCGGGCTATGGGTCTGTGGGGGTTCGTTGGGCAAAGCCGCAATGGGCGCGGAATCCTCGAGCAAAGTTTCCGCCCCAAGCCTGTGCCGAAGCTGCTCGAAGAGTGCCGGCAATACTTTGTTCCACCCGAGTATCACGTTTATTCGATGCCAAAAGTTCAGGAGCCAAAGAAGCTCGCAGCCATTGAACTGCAATATGCGCTACAAAGCGCACGCACAGTTGTCCTCAGACCGAATGGTGAATGCGTTCGCGCATTTCGACAAGTGAATTCCGCAAGTCTGAACCTGGCTATTGCAAAATAGCGTCGTTTCGCAACTGCGGGAGAAAAATTAACGAATTTCTATTTTCAACGCGCAAGAGGGGTATTTGGGCTTTCTGGTGAAAGTGCTGCCCGGGCGCCTGGCGCGGCGGCCTTCTGCTTCAACTGGGCTGGCGAAGCTGCTGGTTTTGATTTCGCAACAACGGGCACCTTAACTGGAGCTGCAGGTTTGCGCATGGCTGAATAGCGGTAATGCCCCGTCATTTGATCGACGAACAGCGCATCTTCCTGTTGTGGACCCCAGCCGCGGTTGTGAATAATCATGAAATTACCGGACGGCCCGATAACATCTGAAACAACCGCGATATGCGACCTCGAATGAGCATTCTGAGGGCGGTAATAGCTAATGATGTCGCCGGGCCAATAGTCTTCAGAAAACTCGCTGATCGGCAAGCTGACGCCATACTTGGAAAAAAATTTCTGAAGCGTGCCGACACGGCGATGATCGATATTGGTGTCGCCCGATCCTAATTTGGACTGGTGGACAAGCGCCTGAAGGTCGACACCAAGCCCCCGGTACGCGCGCACGAGCACGTCGGTACAAACACCATAAAACTGCGGAACGTCGCCCATCGGATAGGCAATGCTCCGGTACTTGTCAGTATAAACGGTAAAATCGTCGAGCTGTTCGCGGGCGGACGCCGCGAGCGCCATACCGAAAGCAATCGGATCACCTGCTCCTGCGGTTGCCTCTGCGCCGAGGGCTGCAAGTTGAAGACGTTTTTCCTCCGCCGGTTGAACTGGGTCAGCGACACACATGTTTTCGGGCGCGGCGGGCCGTGCAAGGTCCGTCACCGGGCCAAGGGCGGCTGGATCTGGCTCTGGAGTTGTCAGCGCAGCAATCTCGACAGGCCGCGATGCAGAGAGCGTCGCGCCAGCTGCCGATGGTGTCACGACGGCTGGTGCGGCGGCAAAGGCATCGGTCAGGTTTGCAGCACTTGCCGGGATCAATTCCGACTCGCCTTGCGCAACGCTGACGTTTCCAGGCTGCGAAGGGACATCTCCCGCCGGTGCACTCGGAGTGACGCTCACAGCAGGCACTTGTACAGCAGTAACCGACACGGGGGCTGGTAGTATGACCGGTGCAGGGACAGCAATAGGGGAACTGGTTTTTGGCTGCCAGCGCAGAGACTGGCCGCTGCCGATGGCGAACGCCACAAGCAAAAACGGCAACATCAACAGAGCCAGCGCTTGCCGCTCGTCTGAGGAATAGCTCGCTGCTTGGGCAAGAGCGCCTGATTTGGGCGATGGCTTTGCAGCGGGCGTTCCCCCGCCAAACAGCCGGAAGGCAATGGCTTCAAAGGCGGTTTCGCGGCTGGAAGTTGATTGCCGTATGCTGTGCGGCCTTGGCGAAACAGTCACCGGCGCGCGCGCGGAAACCGGCGCTATCGGCGCCGCCATGGCACGTTTGGTCTTCGGTTTGTGCTTTTTCTGCTTCTTCATCGCCACCCGAAGTCCGCTGCCGCCGCGTTACGACGCAAACGGCGCAACCTTGTGAACTATATGGTGTAACTCGCTCTTACACCAATATAAAAACTTAGTTACCGAATGCTGACGATTTGTCTCGAGAACACGTCTACTTGAGTTGTAGCATCTCTCTAACCGCATCAGCCGTAACCCCTCGCGCGCGCAGCTCACGCAAAGACGAATCACCCGCGCTCTTGGCGAGTTTGCGGCCATCCTCTGCCAACAATAGCCGGTGGTGGGCATAGACCGGCTCGGGCAAATCCAACAAAACCTGTAACAAGCGGTGCAGGCCAGTGGCCGCGTAAAGGTCTTGCCCACGCGTCACGTGGGTGACGCCTTGCGCGGCATCGTCAGCAACGACCGATAAATGATAGCTCGCCGGGGTATCCTTGCGCACGATCACCGCATCGCCCCATGTTTCAGGACGGGCGGGAATAGCCCGCTCTGATCCATCATCGGCAGCCTCGGTGAAGGTCAGCGGACTTGGCTCGCACTTTTGCGCAGCCATACGCATGGCCTTTTCCATATCTATCCGCAGCGCAAACGGCTCGTCACGGGCGAGCCGCCGATCGATCTCCGATTGCGCAAGGCCCTTGTGCAGCCCCGGATAGAGCGGCGCGCCATCAGGATCAAAGCCTGCGGGGCTTGCCGCTGCCGCCGATGCGATGTCGCTGCGCGTGGCAAAGCACCGATAGAGTAAACCAAGGTCCAACAGTGCTTGTGCGGCGGCGCGATAGCGCGAAAAGTGCAGCGACTGCCGGAGAACCGGTGTTTCCCACTTGAGGCCGAGCCATTCGAGATCCTCGAAAATCGCCGCAACATAATCTTCGCGGCAGCGCGCCTGATCGATGTCCTCGATGCGCACCAGAAAACGCCCGCCTGCTCGTGTGGCCTTTTGATAGCCATCGAGCGCCGACAAGGCATGCCCGAGATGCAGAAGGCCGTTTGGGCTCGGCGCGAAGCGAAAAACCGGCTGCCTCATAGACCGTCGCAACGGCCTTCGTGACCAGCGCCCGGAGAGTAAGTGCGCGCAATGGCTTCGACAGCGCGATCATAGAACGCGCGCATCGAGGCTGGATAGAGCAGCGCCCAACTGTTGATCAGCCGCCCTCCGCAGGTGAAACTGACCCGCTCATAGAAGTGCATGGTGCCGCGCGTTCCCGAGACGATGAACCAATTCTGTTTAATGGGTGCAAAATCGATGTCCGCACCCTCGTAGTTCTCGTTCAAGAGCTGCGCACGGTAGTCCGCCATGGTAGCACCGCTGTCATTGGCGAACGCGGCGACGATCAGCTTTGCGGCACCATCGTGCGAGACAAAAACTTGGCCATCATCGCTCGATTGGCCGCCAGATGGCGCGAAGATGTTGCCAGGATACGCAATCTGGAACCCATGCCGGGGGTGCGAAATGGTGGCCCAATCTGCAAACCGCTTGCTGGCAGCAACCGAAGAACTGCCACAGGTACAGGCAGCTATAGCGATTGTGAGTATCTGACCGAGGAATTTGCTGATTTTCTGGGTCATCACCAGCCGGGCTCCTTGGAGCAGGTCAAAACGCTTGGCACGAAAACGCCAGTCAATAAGTGACACTACACCGCAGTTGCGCCTTGTTGTAGGGGCTATTTGGGCGCTCGACGGGAATAACTGTGTTTCACCCTCCTACCTCGGGCTTTTCCACCTCTACGACCGCCCGATACCAGGTCCTTCACAGAGTTGACATGCGCGGCTAGTATGCCGCCATCAGTCCGATTGCTTGCGTCAGACTGAGCCGAACCAATGGAAGAGAATCAAGGCCGTGTCAGCCCATGCTGCATCGCCGGAAGCCTTTCCGGCCCTGGTCCTTAATGCCGACTTCCGGCCCCTGAGCTATTATCCTTTGTCGCTCTGGAGCTGGCAGGAGTCGGTGAAAGCCGTATTTCTGGATCGCGTCAACATTGTCTCGGAATATGAGCGCACCGTGCGCTCCTCGAGCTTTGAGATGCGCTTGCCAAGCGTCGTGTCGCTCAAGACCTTCGTCAAACCGGCCCTCTACCCAGCATTCACCCGGTTCAACGTGTTCCTACGCGACCGCTTTACCTGCCAGTATTGCGGCGATCGCGAGGATCTGACGTTCGACCATGTCATCCCCCGTTCGCGCGGCGGACAAACGAAGTGGGACAACGTGGTCGCGGCCTGCTCGCCATGTAATCTCAAGAAGGGCAGCCTCATGCCCGACAAGGCCGGCATGCGCCCACACCAAACGCCTTACCGGCCGACGGTGTTCGAGCTGCATCGCAACGGCCGCCAATTCCCGCCCAACTATCTGCACGAGAGTTGGATGGACTATCTGTATTGGGATACGGAACTGGAACCGTAGGGTTGGAGGCGGTTGGTGCTGGCAGAGGGTCAAGCTGGCCTGCCGCGCGCCAAGCCATGGTGCACTTCGGCCTATGACAACTGAATCGCGCAGCTCTAGATTCTACTCCGTCCCCTTCTTCGCAGCGGCTGCAGCTGTTTTGGCAGCCTGTGCCGCCGCCGTGGCCTCGGCCGCAGCGCTTCTCGCGGCCTGAATGGCGGCCTGCACATCACTAGTAGGAGGAGCTACAGCTGCTGGAGGCGGAGGGGAAGGCGCGGGGTTCGCCGCCGGTTCCGCAACGGCCTGTTTCACCGGCGCCGCCGGAACCGCGCTCGCCGCACCTGCGGCTGCCGTCGCAGCGGGCTTCTTCGTTTGCGCCGCCTTCTTCGGCTTTGTCACAGGTGCGGGCGCCGGTTCGGGGCTCATGAAGTCGAACAGAGATGACAACGGAGCATTCTCGTTGACGCCACCATTATAGGCTTGCAGCACTTTCACCGTCGTGCCGGTCTTGGCAATGGAGGCGAGGTGCACGACGTTCTCGTTCGTCAGCCGGAAGCAACCTGACGAATTGGCGCGACCGACGGTGCGGTCGTTGTTGGTGCCGTGGATGCGATAGATGGTGTTTCCGAGATAAAGCGCGCGTGCGCCCTGCGGGTTCTTCATGCCCCCAGACACCGTAACCGGCAAGCCGGGAATGCGCTGGCGCATCTCAGGCGGCGGCGTCCAAGACGGCCAGGCCGCGATGCGGCTGATTTTCTCCGTGCCCGACCACGTGAAACCGTCGCGGCCAACCGAGATCGAATAGGCATAGGCCTTCTTGCCCGGCAGCACGAAATAAAGCTTCTTGTTTTGGGTATCGACAATGATTGAGCCAGGCTCTTCGGCTTGATCGAAGTAGACGATCGGCGGCGCGACAGGCTGGATGTCAGGGCGCTCGCCGCCTTCCATGTACTTTGGATAGACAGTTGGCGCGTAGGCCTTTCGGCGCGCGGCACGCTCGGCTTCTTCCTGCTCTGCTTGCTGTCGCAAGTCACTTTCATAAACAGGGCCATTGTCGACCCCATTGGCTTGCGCTAGGGTCGTCCCGGTTTCGAATACGAACCCAGCGGCCAGCGCCAACAGCATGACGATCGAACGTCTCATACGCACCCTCTGTACTTACCCTCGGAAAGCCCCGGCATGGCCCCGATCATGACCTTGTTCATAAGCGAGCGGGGCGAGCCAGCACAAGTTTGTAAGCAATATCAACCTGACAGTCACGTTCGACTGTGGCTGTGTTGCGCCAGTTAATTGGGGCATTCAGCAAGTTTCAAAGGTTCAGGCCTCAGGCCCAAAAAAGCCCCCGGTCGTCTGGGGGCTTCTGAGTTTGCAGACTTGGAAGAGACGGCAGGCCGGCGCGATCACGCCGCTTTCTTTTCAGGCACGGCACACAAAACGCCAGCAATGGCATCCACGGCTTTGCCCCAGTCGGCGGCTTGGGCAGTGCCAGCCTCCAAGCCAAAGGCGCGCATGGCGTCGATGGGCTGACCCCCATCTCTGAAGAAGCGTGCGCACGACTGGCGCGCGACGCCAACGGCCTGATGCCACTGCATGGGATTGATGTGTCCGGGGATCATGGATCGCCTCCTAAAAAGTACGCTTCTAAGCTAAGTCAATTGGAACGCTCGGCAACACAACACAACGCAACGCTTCAGGCAGATAAGGCGGCAAGCACGTCTCAAGCACCGGTTCTGCTACGCGCAACTGGTTTACGCAGAACCTATGGACAGGAGCGTGTCGAGCACGAGACGCGCTTGCCAACTCAGAGGCAGGAGCCGCCGCCATTCACCAGGGCGGCGCCTTGCCAATTTCAGTCTTCATGGCGACCGGCTTTGAAGCCGGAGGCGAATTCAACGGTTCCAAGCACAGAACTCAAAACATCGTGCAAGGAACGCCAAGACGGATCGTCCGTTTCGGCAACGCCACTCACAGCACTCAACGAAAGATTGGGCATCAACGCCTCACAACTGAACTCATTCCAACGCAAACTCGGGATCCGCGTGCGCGAGGGTCGCAAGCGGGGGACGCACACTGAGAGGGGGACTGAACGAACGCTTACAAGGGGCAGTACCGGGGGGCAGTCGACCGGCTGGAGAAACGCAGAACCGAAGGCTCCAGCCGGAGGACCATATTGGTGGATCATGCGGGGGCATGATCT
>Ga0247834_1005527_pt1 | contig 14899 bp, 13 predicted proteins | sample LaCruzMarch2015__8_FD_187118 | JGI IMG/M metagenome (GOLD analysis project Ga0247834, IMG submission 187118) | Freshwater microbial communities from meromictic Lake La Cruz, Castile-La Mancha, Spain - LaCruzMarch2015_12m | ecosystem: Environmental > Aquatic > Freshwater > Lake | place: Spain... | reverse complement strand
CAACAAAGCGGGTGCGGGGCGTTTCGAGAAACCCGCTCCGGACGCCCGGGCACGCTCCTCCTGAGACTCACGAGTCGCTCATCAGCCGGAAGACCGTTGCCGAAGTGCCATTGACCGGGCTATCCTTCCATATCCGATACGGCGTCGCGTGGTGTGTCGCCGGTATCCGCTGCCGAGATCGGTGGATTTATTGGGCAAAAAGGGGCTACAAGCCGCTCTGCGGCCGCCCCGGCCGCAGAGCGGCCTGGAGCGTGTCGGCCGGCATCCGCTTGCCTAGGTGTCCTGCTCCGGGCTATGATCCCGCAGCTTCCCGGGGGGAGCCGGAAAACGCCGTGCAGCAGGCAACCACACGTTGCCGATGGACGGCTTGACTCGGCCTGCCTATGAAGCTGACAGTTGCCGCTGAAATCGTAGAGCGGCGACATTTTTCCGGCACCACAAGAAAATAGGTGAAGCGATGATTGAAGGGTTGTGTTTGTTAGGCATGGGAATGCCTGACCTGTCAGTGTTCCAATACAACGCCGTGGACAACATCTTTTCGATGACGGTCGCGACGATGGGTGCTGCGGCACTCTTTCTGTATATGTCTCGGGCGCACGTCGATGCAGAGTACCGACCGGCCCTGCTCGTGTCGGGCTTGGTCGTGACGATCGCCTGCTACCACTACTTCATGATTCGCCACAGCTGGCACGACGCCTATACGATGACAAACGGTGTGTATAAGGGTTCGGGGGCTGCCTTCAACGACTTTTATCGGTATGCCGACTGGATCCTCACCGTGCCGCTGTTGATGGTCGAACTCGTGTCCGTTCTCCGGCTTCATTCGTCCAAGGCGACGAGCCTGCTGACACGGCTCGTGATCGCCGCAGCTTTGATGATCGCGCTGGGCTATCCGGGTGAGGTGATCGCCGACCCGACACGTTGGACCGAGCGGGTCGTCTGGGGTGGCCTGTCATCGATTCCGTTCTTCTACATCCTTTACGTGCTCTGGACGGAACTGACGAATTCGCTCGACAGTCAGCCGCCTGCGGCCCGCAAACTCCTGGAGATTGCCCGTCTGGTGCTGCTGGTCACCTGGGCGGTCTACCCGATTGCCTATGCACTTGGTGGCACGCCCGAAGCCCTGGCGGCGAAGGCCGGGACCGCGAATGCTGCCAATGGAATCGTCGGTGCCACCGGTGTCGTTGGTCTGCAGATCGGCTACGCGATCGCCGACATGACAGCCAAGGCCGGCTTTGGAGTGCTGATTTACTTCATCGCCCGGGCCAAGAGCACGAAGACTGCCTCGGGTGAGTCATATGCCCACGCCTGAGCGGTGGGAACTCTCCGCTGAAGAATAGTGATGTCATGCACGCGGCCTCGGTAATCATGCTCTGCTGGGCGATGATAGGGGCCGCGTGCTTTTTTTCTCATGCCATGGCGGGCGTCACGGCCGGCTTGTTGGCGGTGCTCGTCGGGGCGATTGGCCTGCCGCACGGTGCGGCCGACCATCGGTTCGCCCGATCGCGGCTTGAGCCGATACTGGGGTTGGCGTGGATGCCCGTGTTTCTGGTCGGGTACCTGGCGGTTGCCGTGGTGGTCGTGTGCGGGTGGTTCGTGGCGCCGGCCGTCACGATCGTCTTATTCTTTCTGGCTTCCGCGTGGCACTTCGGCCAGGAGGAGCCGCGGTTTCCGATCGGCCCGCAAACTCTTCGGCCGGTGTTTCGGTTCGCTCGTGGAGGGCTCGTGATCTGGACGCCACTGGTGTTTCACTCCAGGGAAGTCGCCACGATCCTCGGCGTTGCCGCGCCGGGGGGCGGCGGACCCGCAATCGACTGGGCCACCAGCCTGCTGACGGTCTGTTCTTGGATCATGTTGGTGATCGCCGGAGCGGCCTGGGGGCTTCAGATTCTGGTGGCCAGCGAACGCATCGGGCGGATGCGGCGGATCTTGCTCGCCGACAACGCGTTAGTTGCGTCGCTGGTGGTGCTCTTCGCCGTCGCGAGCCCGCTGGTGAGCTTCCCGGTCTACTTTTGTGCCTGGCACTCCGCCCGGGGCTTAAAGCGACTTCGCATCGAACTCGGCGAGAGCTGGCCAGAGCTCGCCAGAAGCCTCGCGCCCTTGACCGTAGGGGCGATAGCCCTGGTCGGCCTGGCAGCATGGCTCGTGCTCGGCGGGGCTGGCTGGAACGGCACGCTCATCCGAGCGACCTTCATAGGCTTGAGTGCCGTGGCCATGCCACATCTGCTCCTGCACGGGGTGGCCCCGCTGCTCGAGTCGTCTCCCCGACGGCGGACGACGCCGTCGCTTCAGTGTGGGAGCCCAGCATGAAACCGGCCCCCATCACAACAGCCCCTGCATTCGACTATGTCATCGTGGGAGGCGGCCTCCAGGGCTGCCTTTTGGCCCACGCGTTGGCCTGGCACCGGCCGGAAGCGGCCGTCTTGATGCTCGAACGGGCTGATGAACTCTGTGGCAATCACACCTGGTCGTTCCACGAGACCGACGTCGCCGAGCAGGCGCGGGGCTGGTTCGACCCGCTGGTCGCCCATCGCTGGCCTGGCTACCGCGTCAGGTTTCCGGGGCTGTCGCGGCGGGTCGGAATCCCCTATGCGACGATCACGTCCGAACGCCTCCGCGAGGCCACGCTGTCGTTGGCAGGCGCGAGCGCCGGCTCGGCTCGGACAGGCCGGTTGGTGGTTCGCACCGGTGAGTCGTGCGAGATCCTCTCTGCGACCGCCGTGAGACTCGGTGGGGCTGCCGAGGTTTCTTGCCTGGCGGTCATCGACTGCCGCGGGCGGGCGGCGTCGGCAGGGCTGCAGGGCAGAACGGGCTATCAAACCTTCATCGGCCACGAGTATGCGACCGCTGGTCGCTGGCCGGCATCCGAACCGACGGTCATGGATGTCCGGGCAGACCAGGCCGCCGGCTTTGAGTTTCTCTACGAACTCCCGCTGGGTCCTGATCGAGTGTTGCTCGAATACACCCGATTCCACGACGAGCCAGCCTGTGACGAATCGCGGGCTACCGAGCTGATTTCGACGCGGCTGGCCGAAGCCGGAGCTGGAAAACTGCAACTGCTCCGCACCGAGCAGGGATGTCTCCCGATGCCCTATGCAGCAGAACTGAGGCACGAGGGGCCATCGCTGGCCGGCGGCTATGCCGGCGGCTGGTACCACGCCGCCACGGGATATTCCATGCCGCTGGCCATTCGCTTCTCGGAACTCGTCGCCCGGGCCCGCCCGGACCGGGTCGCTGCGGAGGTTGCCTCGGCCGTCCGTGAGGATCGGCTGCGTCGCGGCTTTTCTCGCTTTCTGAACCGGCTGCTTTTCTGCCTCGTCAGGCCCGAAAACCGCTGGAAGATCTTCCAACGGTTTTACCGCGTGCTGCCGGAAGAGCGAATCTCCCGGTTCTATGCCCATCGCTTCACCTTCACAGATGCAGCTCGGATCGTCATCGGAAGGCCGCCCACCGGCCTTGCGCCGATTCGATTTGCCAGGTCGTTCGTCTCACTCCCGGGGCCGGTGCCGACATGACAACAACCCCTCTCGGTTTCGCCGGCGCGACGCATCAGACATCCCGCACGCGGCATGGCTGGTCCAAGGCCCTCCAGCTCACCCCCGACCTCTATCCCGGGGTGGGCGGTAAGCGGCTTCGGGCCACTCTTCTCGAGCAGTCCTATGCGTTCGCCGGCGGCCGAGGCACGGCTCCCGCGTTGATGGTCGACGCGGTCGAGATGCTTCACGCCGGTTCGCTCGTGATCGATGACTTCGAAGACGACTCACTCACCCGCCGTGGACAGCCGGCACTCCACCGGGTGATCGGGCCGGCCCGGGCCGTCAATGCTGGCAACTGGATGTATTTCAGAGCGCTCGAGCTGGCGGCTGCCGCCTTGGAGGATTCCGGCCGGTCGGCAGCGCTCGTGGGGAGGTTTATCACGGTGGCACGACAGTGTCATGAGGGCCAGGCGATCGACCTGGCCACGCGGATCGACGAGGTCACGCCGCGGCAGGCCCAGGTCACGGCGCTGGCGATCTCACGTTGGAAGACCGGCCGCCTCGCGTCACTCGCGGCGTGGTGCGGGGCCCACGCCGCCGCGGGAGACCCGCAGACGCTCCAAGCCGTTGCCGCCTTCGGCTGCCGGGTGGGCATCTGCCTGCAAATGAAAAACGACCTCGACGAGCTCTGCGAACTTCTCGACGGGTCGGATCGGTGCGACGACCTCCGCAACCGCCGCGTCACCTGGCCGTGGGCCTGGGCCGCGAGCGAGCTGTCACCGCGGCAGTTCGCAGCCTGGCAACGTCGCCTTCGGCAGACTGCGGCCCAGCCGGCCGCGTTCCGCCCGCTTGCCAAGGATCTGCTCGCAGCGACCCACCGCCGGGCGGCGGCTGCGATCAACACCCGGCTCGACCGGGCGATCAACAGGCTCACCGCGGCCCGCGAAGCCGGCCCGCTGGCCGCGGTCTGCGACGCCCTGCGGATCGCCATCGAGCCGAAGAAGGCAGAGGCTCTTTCATGAGCCTTGTTCCCGTCGCAGGGCGGCGTCCGCCTCGGTCAGGCACAGGAGTGCACCGGCGGGCGGCTGTCATCGGCAGCGGCTTTGGCGGCCTTGCCGCGGCGATCCGCCTACAGTCGATGGGCTTCGAGACGGTCTGCTACGAGGCCCTCGACCAACCGGGGGGCAGGGCCTCTGTCCACGAGGATGGCGGCTACATCTTCGATGCTGGGCCGACCGTGATCACAGCCCCACACTGCCTGGAAGAACTCTTCGAGCTTTCCGACAGGCGGATGGCCGACTATGTCCGCCTGTTGCCGGTGACCCCGCTTTACCGTCTCCAGTGGACCGACGGCATGGCGTTTGATTACGTCGCCGACGAGGCGGGGCTGATCGAACAGGTCCGGCGGGTCAACCCCGCCGACGTGGATGGCTATCGTCGCTTCGCCGACTACGCCCGGAAAGTGTTTGCCAAGGGATACGAGGAGCTCGGTGCAGTCCCCTTTCTCCACTTCAGCGACATGATCCGAGTCGCTCCGCAACTGGCCTACCTGCGGGCTGACCGGAGCGTGTACGCGACCGTGTCACGATTCGTCAAAGACGAGCACCTTCGACAGGCATTCAGCTTCCATCCCCTGCTCGTCGGCGGCAATCCGCTAGAGACGAGCTCCATCTACACGCTGGTCCACTGGATCGAACGGAAGTGGGGTGTGTTCTTTCCTGAGGGAGGAACCGGGGCGCTCGTCCGCGGCCTTGTCCGGCTCTTCCAAGACCTTGGTGGCACGCTAAGGCTCGATACGCCGGTCGATCAGATCACGGTCGAGTCCACCGGCGGCGTGACCAGGCATATCGTCCAGGTTGTCGGTAGACCGCCGGAGGCGTTCGATGTGGTCGTCTCAAACGCCGACGTCCACCACACCTACGCCCGGCTCTACCGCGGGGTCGATGCGGCCCGCCGCCGGCAGCGGCGGCTTGAGCGAATGGTCTGGTCGATGTCGTTGTTCGTTCTCTATTTCGGCACCAACCGGCGGTATCCGAATCTGGCTCACCACACGATCCTGTTCGGCCCGCGTTTTCGGGGGCTCTTGCAGGACATTTTCCACGGCCATCGCCTGCCCGAAGACTTCAGCCTCTATCTCCACGCCCCCACGATCACCGACCCGAGCATGGCCCCGGCCGGAGGTGAATCCTTTTACGTGCTCAGCCCAGTGCCCCATCTGGGCAACGCGGCGATCGACTGGGAGGCGGTGGCCACCGACTACGCCGACGCGATTCTCAAATCGCTCGAGCCTCATCTGCCGGGAGTCCGCGAAGCGATCGTAACCCGGCGGCACTTCACGCCCGACGACTTCGCGGGCCGATTCAATGCCCATCACGGGTCGGCTTTCTCGGTCGCTCCGACGCTCACGCAGTCCGCCTACTTCCGCCCGCACAACCGCGATCCGGACATCCCCGGGCTGTACCTCGTCGGGGCGGGCACCCATCCCGGGGCCGGCGTTCCGGGCGTCGTCAACTCAGCCAAGGCAACCTGCGACACGATCGCGGCCGACTACCATGTCGTCGGCAGCTAGCGGCCCGGCCGCGGGGGATTCGATCCGGCGGCACAGCCGCTCGTTCTCGTTTGCCAGCCGGCTGCTACCAGCCGCCAAACGCGCCGACGTCGAGCGTCTCTATGCGTGGTGTCGGTGGTGCGACGATGGTGTCGATACCGCCGTCTCGCCGCAAGCGGCACTCGAGTTTGTCGACCTGGCTACTCAGGACGTGCGGCGGATCACCGCCGGCGAGAGCCCGGTCGCCGCCGAGAGCCGTTGGCTGGCGGAGCTCATCGGCCGCCACGACCTGCCGCTCGAGGCGGCCCTGGCGCTGCTCGATGGAATGCGGTCGGACCTCACGCCGGCGGCCGGTTTCAACGAGGACGACCTCTTGCGGTACAGCTTCCGGGTCGCCGGGGCGGTCGGCGTGCTCCTGTGTCCGATCCTGGGCCTCAAGGATCGCCGTTATCTCCCCCACGCTGCGGCGCTTGGCATCGGAATGCAGCTGACGAACATCGCCCGCGACGTGGCGGAAGACTGGCGGCGGAGTCGCTGCTACCTGCCGGTTGAATGGACCGACGGCCTGCGGCCCGGTGGCGGGCCACCCGATCCCGGGCGGGTGCGGCGGGGCGTGCAGACCATCCTCGAACGCGCCGACGGCTTTTACGCCGCCGGCGAGGCGGGCATCGGCGGGCTCGACCCCGATTCCCGCCTGGCTATCCGGGCCGCGGCGAGGATCTACCACGGGATCGGAGCCAGGATCCGAAAGCGAGATTTTCAGGTTCTTAGCGCGCGGGCTCGGGTCTCGACGCTCGGGAAACTGAGGCTCTTCGCCCTCGCCATGCTCACGCCTGCCGGCGGAGAACGGAGGGCACCGCTTGATGACGCGGCCCAGAGAGCCCTTGCCACAGCAGAACACTTGGTAACGGAGTGTGGAATATCGGTCGAGGGCTGACCGCCCGCGACTCGCTGTCGCATCGCGACGGCACCATGTAAGCTGATGGCTTCAAGTTCGATGAACGACATGGAGTTTCGTCATGACATGGGATGCCTGGAGCGTGGCCTTCACCGGTCTGTCACTGACGTGTGTGACAGCGGTCGTCCTCTTTCTGCTGGTCGTCATCAATCCAAAAGACGCCTCGTACGGCTCGACGCCGCTGGTCTACGCAGCCGGCTCCGCCATCATGGCATTGGCCTTCAATAGGGCCTCAGCATGGGCGGCTCGCCGGGGGACAGTCGCCGGCGTCAAAGACGCCGGCCAGCCGAACTGATATGGCGTCCATGGCGGCTCCGCCGTGCCTGTCCGCCGAAAATCGTCGAGCCCCTGCTGCCGAAAGACCGATTGCGATGCACTACGCGATTTGTAACGAGACATTCGCCGACTGGCCGCTCAAGAAGGCCTGCGAATTCGCCGCCGCATGCGGCTACCGTGGCATCGAGATCGCCCCGTTCACCCTCGGAGGACTGGCGGAAGAGATCGACGCCCCGACACGCCGCGAGATCCGCAACACGATCGCCGCAGCAGGCCTTGAATGCGTGGGCCTGCACTGGCTGCTGGCCAAGACCGAGGGCTTTCATGCCACGCACCCCGACGCCGAGGTGCGTCGGCGAACCACCAGCCATCTGGAGTCACTCGCGAGGCTCTGTCACGACCTCGGTGGTCGGGTGCTCGTCTTCGGCTCGCCGAAGCAGCGCAGCCTGCTGCCGGGCGTGACGTCTGCCGCCGCCATCGACCACCTGCACGAGGTCTTCTCCCGGCTCGTGCCTGTGCTCGAAGCAACCGGCACGGTCGTGGCCCTTGAGCCGCTCTCGCCGGTCGAGACCGACGTGCTCACGACCGCCGCCGAGACCTGCCAGCTCATCGATCGGATCGGATCGCCGCACGTGCGGCTGCATCTGGACGTCAAAGCGATGGCGAGCGAGGTCGGTTCAATTCCCGACGTGATCGCGGCGAGCGGCCACCATCTGGAGCACTTCCACGCCAACGACGTCAACCTGCAGGGGCCCGGCTTTGGTGCAGTCGACTTTGTGCCGATCTTCGCCGCACTTCGGCGTGTGGGATACGGGGGCTGGGTGAGCGTCGAGGTGTTCGACTACGCGCCCGGCCCGGAGCGGCTAGCCCGCGAGAGCATCGACTACATGCAGTCCCTCGCCCCGGCGACGCCGAGCGAGTGATCCGGCGGAGAGACACTCGCTACACGTCCCAGTGCGAACCAGCCCCGACTTCAACCTCGGTTTCGGCGGTGGCTGTCGTTGCGGGCACGCTGTCGTCGTGGAAATCGGTGACATGATCCTCACCGGCCTCCCCGTAGATGTCTCGCATGCCGGTGATCGCGGCCAGATATTCGTGGAAATGAGCGTCCATGATGCAATTCTCCTTGGGGATCCAAGTCTGGTTGGGTTGCACTCACATACGGCCCTGCGAACAGAAAGGTTCGCCGCCTCCCATGGGGCTGGCTTTTCGACGAGCTTTTAGCCTCCTGACCTTGCCCATCCTCTTACGCAACCTCTTACCCAACCTGCCTGACCCGCCCTGCCTGATACGCGGCGGCGGCTCAACGACGCCAGAGAAGTTGTGCCGAAAGCCCCAGCCCTGGATCGAAGTTGACCACGTCGGTCCGGCCGGACGTGAAATTCGTCCCTTGGAAGAGCTTCCTGTCGAACAGGTAGTTGGCGGTCACCTCCAAGGCGAAGCCACGGGTGAGCACACGTTCGATGCCGACGGCCGCCCGTTGGTTGAAGACATAGAAGCGTTCGTCGTCCCGCACGCGATCGGCGAGAAAATAGATCTCGGTGTCGGTGCGATAGAAGGCGATCGCCGACAATTGCTCGCCCAACCGACGCCGGGCGATGGCGTTGACGTTGACCAGCGGCGTGTAGCCCACCGAAAAGCTCCAGTCCTCCGTCGGACGATACTCGAGCCCTCCCGGCAGGCCGATCTTCGCCTCGATTTCCTCACTCGGACGCCACACGTAGGCCAGACCGGGAAGCGGATACGGGAGCTGCGACGTGGGTGAATAAAAAAGGCCGAAGTTCCACTCATCCCGTTCATTCTTGGCGGGTCTGTTGTAGAAGGCGATCGCCATCAGGGTCAGATCCCGTCCGGCCGCATAGGGTCGATCACTCGCCGACCCGATCAGAAACGTTCCCCCGATGGTGGCGCCGCCGGCCAGCGGCCGGATGTGCATGAAGCCCGTCTCCACCAGCCAGAGTTGTCGTGGGATGGGCTGCCCTGAATCGGGCAGGATGGCGTCGGTCGCCAGCTCGAGCCGGCCAAACTTGCTTATCCCGAGCCAGATCGGCTTCCCCAGAGCCGGCGTGCCGATGGGCATGGCCACACGGGCGAACTGGCTGTTCATCGCCAGATCTGCCGGCTGTCCCTGCACCGAGACGGCGGGCGCCCAGAAGCCGCCCATCGCAAGAGGTGCCGCCTGACGGAATGACGATGCGGGCGTCCGACCGTCCGGCGGTCGCTCGGCATCTGGATCAACGATCGGCTCCTCATTGCCGTCGAGGCCGAACGTGGGGACGGGGGGCAGGTACTCAACCAGGGAAACCCCATCCGGGCTCTGCTCCTCGAAGGTTCGTAGCAGCCCGGGCTGCTCGGCGAAGATCGACTGTGGCGGTACCGGAAGGAGTGGTTCGTTCTCCACTCCGGCATGGGCCGACAGGCCGCAGCCCCACCACATGGTGAGGATCGACAGGCCCAACATCAGCCTGACACGCCGGATCAGCCGCTGTGACACGCACACACTCCCATGGACACCGACCCATTCGCCGCGCAAACGTGCGGGCGGGAACAATAGTGACGGTTCCCTTCCACCACAATCACCAACCACACTCACCGACCACAATTCCCTCTTCAGGCGACCGTCTGCGCCAGCCCGGCCGGCCTGCTGCGAGCACCGCGTGGCAGACAACGAGCATGGACCGGGCAAGCTGGGAAAAGGGGGCGGGTGGGCTGTTGCACGGTGGAGGAGTCCGGCTGTCGAGGTGCGGCTGGCGGGGCCGAAATACGTTTCGTTCGGCCCGCACTCTTGGCAGGCGAGGTCGATGCCGATACCCATGAGGCAGCATGTGGAGGGTTCGGGCACGGCGGACGGATGGCGAATCGCCATCGCCTGCGGCTTCCTCACCGCACGGTGCGATTGCGGCCCAGGGCTGCCCGCTCCTGCCACCGCAGTACGAGGATCGTGACGACGGTCGCCACCACGATCTGCGCCGAGAGCGCGGCGTACGGAATCCAGAGCGCCGGGTCGTAGTCGCCGAGATTCTGCCAAAAGTCAGGCACGCCCGGGCCCTCACTCCGGCAGCCGCGATGGGCCCAGTAGAGCGGCGAAAAGAGCATGGCGAGGATTTTGAGCAGCCCGCCCGTGATCGGCAGGATCGTTGCCCCGAGCAGGATCTGGGGCGTGATCAGGAGCGGCACCGCGAGCACCCCCTTGTCGGTCGAGCGAACGCAGGCCGAGACGATCAGACCGATCGTCGCGCAGGCGACGGCTGCGAGCCAGTTGTAGGTGCCAGAGATGAACGGCCCGCGACGATAGATCGCGGCGAGCGCGTCGCCGCCGAACGCCTCGCGGAGCAGGAGTCCCAACTCCACGCTGGTTGTGAAGATCGCGATCTGCGCCGCGAGCACGACGGCCAAGGCCGCGACCTTGGCGATCACATAGGCGATGAACCGCAGGCCGTGCCGCCGCTCGAGGTCGAGCATCGGCCGCTCCTTGACGATCTCCCGGAATCCGGTCACGAACCCGAGGATGACCATGCAGATGCTCATCAGCGAGAGCCACTTGAATGTGCCACCCGGATCGATGATCTCGTGATCCGGCGCGACGGGAACCGTGTCGGTGAGGGCGTCGCGGACGAGCCTCGCGGTGGACTGCTCCCGCAGATGCGCGAGCATCTTCGGCTGACTGTCGAGAAAGACCCGGATCTGCCCGGGAATGCTGCCGTCCTGCTCGCTGACAGAGTCGGTGGCGATCGCCTGCGACACCTCACCCCACACATCTGCCAGCACCGACTTCTCGCCAGGGTCGAGAAACCGCGTCACCATGAGCGGAGTTCGGAACTTCGTGGCGGAAAAGCCAGCGAGCACGATGGTCGCCAGCACGAGCGGCAGAAGCAGATTCATGCGGAGGCCCACACGGTCGCGGATGACCGTCTCGAGCTCGCGGCAGAAGAACGTGGCGAACTGTTGAGCGAAGCCGGGAATTGAGACTGCCGCCAGAGAGGCCGCCCGCTCCGCGGGCGCGCTGGCCGCCTGGTCACCGTTCGTTCTATCGTTCTGCTGTCCCTCCGCCATGCGGCGGTCTGCTGCTTCTCGTTCCTGCCAGCGGGCCGACCAGAAGCCGGTCGGCTTGTCCTCAATGGCGACGTAGACGTCGGCGAGCCGATGCACGCCGAAGTGCCCCAGGGCTTCCACGCGGGAGCCAAACCACACCACCTCGCCGTGTCCCAGAATGAGAAGCTTGTCGGCCTTGTCGACGTTGTCGAGGTGGTGCGTGACCGCGACCACGGTCGTGCCGGCCCGGGCACGTTCGGCGAGGAGCGTCATGATCCTGGCCTCGGTGGCCGGATCGAGGCTGGAGGTCGCCTCGTCGATCACAAGCAGGCCCGGGGCGGCGAGCATTTCGGCCGCCAGACCCGCCCGCTTTGTCTCGCCACCGGAGAGGGTGCCGATCGTCTCGCGCCGCACGCTGTCGAGACCGACGTTGGCGACGACCCGATCGATTGCGGCCCGCCGCTCCGTCGCCGACGCTTCTGCTGGAAGTCGCACCTCCGCTGCATAGTGGAGCGCCCGCTCGACCGGCAGGGCTTCTGGATTGACGTCCCGCTGGGGCACGTAGCCGATCGCGCCACGGAGCGAGTCAGCTTCCCCAAACACGTCGTGCCCACCCACGAGCAGCCGGCCGGCCGAGATCTCCCTTTCACCCAGGATCGCCCGCACGAGCGTGCTCTTGCCCGCCCCGCTGGGACCGAGCACGCAGACAAAGTCACCAGGCTTGATCCGGAAGCTCACATCCTTGAGAAGCGTCTTCCGCCCCCGGCCGTTACTCGCATCGGGCACCGACACCGTCACGTTGTCGGCAACGACCGAAAGGCCTGTCTGTGCGGCGTGCTTCATCGGTGACCGAAGAGGGGGAGAGAATCATTCAACCGGGATTGGAAACGGAATTGTAGCAGTGAGCATCGGCGACACGGCAAGATACCGTCAGTCTCCCAGCACACTCCAGCCAGTACACTCGAGTGACGTAGTACACTCCAGTGACAACCAGCAGCCTGCCTCATGGCACAGCGACGCACCGATCTCGACGCCCTTCGCAGCTTCGCCATGCTGCTGGGGATCGCCCTCCACGCCTCGCTCAGTTTCTTCGCGGTTCCCTGGCCCGTGCACGACACGCAGCGCAGCGATCTGCTGCCGCTTGTCCTGGTGGCGGTGCACGGCTTTCGGATGCCGCTGTTTTTCCTGCTCAGCGGCTATTTCACGATGCTCGTCTACCGCCGACGCGGGCTCAAGAGCCTGCTCGAGCAGCGGTTCACGCGGATCTTCCTACCACTGGTGCTCGCGACCGCGACGATCATGCCGCTCGATTTGGCGATCAAGCGGTTTGCCCATCGCACGATTCGCCCCGAGCCAGCCGTCGCGGAGATCCTCGCCGGTGACAAGGCCGCCGTGCGAGACAGGCTCGCCACACCGGGGGCGGTCAATCGCAAAGACGCCTTCTACGGCCGCACGCCGCTCGCCTGGGCCACGCTGCACGGCGACCCGGCGATCGTGGCCGCAGTGCTCGATGCTGGGGCTGACGTCAATGAGCGTGATAGCAGCGGGAATGCAGCCCTCCATGCGGTCGCCTTCTTCGGCCGGGATGCGGCGGGCCGAGTGCTCATCGAGCGGGGGGCGGATCCACTGGCCCGGAACGTTGTCGGTCGGCTGCCGGTGGCGGTCATGGCGTTGCCAGCTGACTTCGCCGCCGAGTGCGGGCCGCTCATAGGCCTGAACACGCTCGGCGTGGACGACGTGCTGCAGGGACGCAAGCGGCTCCGGGACATTCTCCCCACGGTCCCGAACGCGGAAGGCACCTTCGGCGGCCCACTCGACCGGATGACACTCGGATGGTCGCGAGCCCTGTCGTCGGAATGGCTGCGAATGCGGGTGGGCTCGTGGTCGCTTCACCTCTTCGAGACCAACGTCCTCGACCACCTCTGGTTCCTGTCGTTTCTCTGCTGGCTCGTCGCCATCTTCGCGCTGCTGGCCGTGACCGGCCTCCTGCCATCGGGCCGCGGCCGCGTCTTGCTCGTAGCGGCCTCGTGCCTGCCACAGGCGGTGATGGGCATGTCACTGGCGGGGTTCTATGGACCCGACAACTCGCTCGGACTCCTGCCAAAGCCCCACGTGCTCGGGTATTACGCCTGCTTCTATTTCTATGGCGTCGCCACATTCGCGGCGGAGGGAATCGACACGCGATTGGGCCGGCACTGGAAGTTTCTCCTGCCGGCGGCGGCAGTGCTCGTTAGTGCAACATTGTTTCTGTAAATCGCCGGTGTGTTCCTGACCGAGGCGAGCTTGCGAGCCGAGGGAAGGAACACACCGGCGGCGTGAGTTGAAAAGGTGGGCCATCGAGGCTTTCTTGGAAGTACTTCACATCCTCCAAGGAACCTGCGATGACCCACCAAGACGAATATTCTGTGATCCGCGACCTCGTAGATCTGGCGATGGAGCATGGCCCTGATGCCATGGCCGCCGCCTTCGCCACCCTCATGAACCATGCCATGCAGATCGAGCGGGAGCAGGTGCTCAAGGCCGAGTCTCATCAGCGAACCGCCGATCGTCAAGGCTACGCCAACGGTTTCAAGCCCAAGACGCTGAACACCCGCGTCGGCCAGGTCGAACTGCGGATCCCGCAGACTCGGGACTACCGGGACGCGAACGGCCGGCCCTTCTATCCGAAGGCACTCGGCCGGGGTGTTCGCAGCGAGCGGGCGATGATCCTTGCCATGGCCGAGATGTATGTGCAGGGCGTCAGCACCAGGAAGGTGACGGCCATCGTCGAGGAGTTATGCGGACTCGAAGTCACCTCGACGCAGGTGAGCCGCGCCGCGGCCGAGCTCGATGAGCAGCTCGACGCGTGGCGCAACCGGCCGATCGGCGAGATCACCTACCTCGTGCTCGATGCTCGCTACGAGAAAATCCGCCACGACGGTGCGATCCGGTCGTGTGCGCTGCTCACGGCGATCGGGATCGACACCGACGGCAAGCGGAGCGTGCTCGGCTGCAGTGTGCAGCTCTCCGAGGCCGAGCCACACTGGCGGAAGTTCCTCGAAAGTCTGCAGAAACGCGGCATGCACGGCGTAAAGCTCGTCGTCAGTGACGATCACGCCGGGCTCCGGACTGCCCGTCAGGCCGTGATGGCTGGGGTGCCTTGGCAGCGGTGCCAGTTCCACACGATCCGCAACGCTATGGCGCACGTGCCCAAGGTGGCGATGCGTTCGGAGGTTGCCCGAGACCTCCGTCGCGTCTTCGACGCCGACGAGCCTGCCGAAGCCGAACGCCGCCTGAAGGACATCGTCGCCCGCTACCAGAAGACGGCTCCTCAACTCGCCGCTTGGCTTGAGCAGGCGGCCCCAGAGGCGATCACCGTGCTCATGATCCCGCTTGCACACCGGCGGCGACTGCGAACAACAAACGGCCTCGAGCGGCTCAACAGGGAGATCAAGCGACGCACCCGTGTCGCTACGCTCTTCCCCAACGAGGCCTCGCTCCTGCGGCTCGCCTCCGCCGTCCTGTCCGAAATCAGCGACGATTGGGAAACAGAACGCGCCTACCTGAACATGGAAGCCAGATGACCCACCTTTGAAAACCGCGATTTACAGAAGGGGTGTTGCTTTATCC
>Ga0247834_1005521_pt1 | contig 14910 bp, 12 predicted proteins | sample LaCruzMarch2015__8_FD_187118 | JGI IMG/M metagenome (GOLD analysis project Ga0247834, IMG submission 187118) | Freshwater microbial communities from meromictic Lake La Cruz, Castile-La Mancha, Spain - LaCruzMarch2015_12m | ecosystem: Environmental > Aquatic > Freshwater > Lake | place: Spain... | reverse complement strand
GCTAAGTGAGTTTGTTGGTGCGGCGTTATTCCTGTGTCCCTGACCTGGGTCCTCGATCCCCGTGATGTTTGCGGGGAAATTCCGAGGGGATAGGGGGTGATGTGAAGGATGAACATTCCTTCGCCCAAAGAGAAAGGCCCAGCCAATTGGCTGGGCCTACTCGTAAGGTTCGCTCCCAACAAGCGAATCTTAGCACGGGTTGGGACGGTTTTGCTAAGCCTCGTGCTTCGCGAATTGTTCCGATGGTTGTTCCACGTCAGGCTGGTCGGAATGAATCGTGTTTCACGGGCTCAGAGTGCTTGATCATTATGTGGTGCGTTGTTGTGTACTCCAACAATGATTCGTGGCTCATGTCCTTACCGAATCCACTTCCCTTTACACCACCGTGCGGAGCTTCTGATGCAATCGGAAGATGGTCGTTGATCCAGGTGACACCCGCTTCAATGCGCTGACTCACCCGTAGTGCCCGAGCAACGTCATTGGTCCACACCGAGCTGGCGAGTCCATAACGAGAATCATTCGCTAAATGAATTCCTTCATCTTCTGATTCAAAGGGAACAACCACAAGAACAGGACCGAAGATCTCACCTTGAACAACTTCACTGTTTTGGGCGGCACCGGAAATGAGAGTAGGTGGGTAGTAGAAACCGGGTGAATCAATGCGTTCACCACCGGCAGCAATATTCGCACCGGCTGCACGAGCTCGCTGGACAAACCCGTCAACGCGATCTCGGTGGACTTGGGAGATCAAAGGACCAATATCGGTGGTGTCCGCCCAAGGATCTCCCACGCGAACAGTGGACATCATGTGCGCGACTGCATCAACTGTGTCTTGGTAGCGCGATGCATGTACGTAGATTCGAGTTGCAGCCGTGCAGTCTTGGCCCGAGTTGTAGGTTGCTCCGAGTGTGAGGGCGCGAGCCATCTGTTCTAGATCGGCATCGGCAAAAACCAGAGCTGGAGCTTTGCCACCGAGTTCTAAGTGAAGTCGCTTCACGTTAGGCGCTGCAGCAGACATCACGGCCTCGCCGGCCGCCGTTGAACCAGTGAGTGAAATCATCCGAATATCCGGGTCGGTCACCATGGCTGCCCCGATGTCATTGCCGCCGCTGAGCACATTTAACAATCCAGCTGGTAATCCTGCCTGCATTGCTAACTCTGCGAGACGAAGTGAACTGCGTGGTGTTGCAGGTGCTGGTTTGAGCACAACCGCATTACCCGTTGCTAGAGCCGGTCCGATTTTCCAGATCGCCATGATGAACGGGAAGTTCCATGGAGTAATTGATCCCACCACTCCAATGGGTTGACGCATCAGCAGACTCGTGTAGCCCGTGGATAGTTCAGCGGCTGCGGTACCTTCAAGGGAACGCCCTGCTCCAGCAAAGAAACGCAAGTTGTCAGCAGCGAAGGGAAGTTCACCGTCTTGGAATACTGCACGAGGCTTACCGGTTTCATCAACTTCCAACTTCGTAATTCCTTGCGCGTCCGCTTCGATGAGATCGGCAAGTGTCAGTAACACCTTGGCCCGTTCACCGGGTGTGCGGGCTGCCCACTCGCGTTGCGCAGCGACAGCGGCTGCAACGGCCTCACTCACGTCGGCAGTACTCGCGGTGGTAATCGAGTCACACACCTCGCCCGTTGCAGGGTTGATCAACTCGAATACGGGACCTTTGCCATCGCGGGTGTGACCGTTGATGTGTACGCCTTGTGACACGTTATTCCTAACTATTGAATCCGACACCGAATCGATCAAGAAGTGAAAGCCAGGCACCACGTTTACCCGTGAGGTCTTCGCGGACAAGTTGTGACCGGGTGAACTGCACCAATGGGTAACGGAGAGGTTCCGGTGGGAATGGAACCGGCTTACGGCGCACCATCGTGAGTTTGGTCAGTTCCGTTTTCCGTTTGGCTAATAGATCCAGCATTGTGTTGGCCCCAAATCGGGCGGAAGCTGTACCGAGCCCGGTGTAACCAACCGCGTAGGCAAGCTTGCCGTTCATTGCGGTGCCGATCGCGGGAGTGAACCGACTCGTTGAATCGATAATGCCAGCCCACTTGTGGGTGAACCTCAGGTCCTCCAACTGCGGGAACGTTGTGAAAAATTGTTTGGCAAGAAGTCGGTGGCTCACATCACGATGCTCTAACTCACGGTTGGTGCGGTTACCGCGGTAATAGATCGCGTCGTAGCCTCCCCACAGAATGCGGTTATCCGGTGTGCGCCGGTAGTAGTGGAATTGATTACCAACATCGGTCATACCTTGATTCTGTGACCAACCAATGTCAGCCAACTGGCGTGAAGTGAGTGGCTCAGTGACAAGTACGTGGTCAAAAATTGGCAGCATCCGATACTGCAAGCGCTTAAGTAGTGGTGTGAACCCATTGGTGGCAATAACAACCTGACGGGCACGCACCGAGGCGAGGGGAGTCTGCAGCGCTATGCCGCCGTCACGTTGGTTGGAAAGAAATGACGCCGGGGTGTTTTCATAGATGTGCACCCCGCGAGCCAGGGCAGCGCGCTTGAGCCCCCAGCTCAGGCGAGCGGGATCCATCAAGCCACTTCCGGTGCGCACCCGCAATCCAGCGAGATAAGTGGGTGAGGCAACATCGGCTTGCATCTGTTCGCGGTCGAGTAGTTCACTGTCCTCACCCCATTGGGCATGCCGAGCGTGCATTGCTTCCAGCGCCCGCACAGAGTGTTCATTAAGCGCCACCGCAGTTTTTCCCACCAGGCGCATGTCGGCATCGATGCCCTCTGACTTGGTGAAGTCAACAATCGCATTGAGGTTTTCATTTCCCAGTCGCACCAAAGTTTTCATTTCCTTTGGCCAGATTGCTTCACCGTGCGCCAGACCATGAGTGAGCGAGCCAGAAATAAAACCACCGTTACGACCTGAACCACCAAATCCAATGGTCTCCGCTTCGAGCAGAATGACTTCGCGCTGCGGATCTGCTTCCTTGGCCAATATTGCGGTCCACAATCCAGTAAAACCACCACCGATGATTGCCAGGTCGCATTCTTTACTCGCGAGTAATTGCTGGCACGGGCTTGGTGCACCTGGTTGATCGGTCCAATAGGGAGCATGGGTTGTGTCCGCGAGGGATCGATCAACAAGATCCTCGGAAGGGTTGTGAGCGCGTCCAGCATTTGTTGCGATTGTCATGGTTGAACCTGAAGCAGTACTGCTGATTGTGGGTTCCATGACAAGCCGACCTGGTCACCGACAATATATTGCGGTGCACCGGGGTGACTTGCAACAATTGGGTGGTCCACTCCAGCAACGCGAACCGTGGTGCTTGATGAACCACCGTAGAAGTGTGTCTCAATAATTGAGCCGACCATGAGCGGGCTGTCAGTTGGTGCCGCACCCGTGATCCGGACTTCCTCTGGGCGCAGGACAAGTACTGCATCACCTGCAATCTGGTCAGGGTTGTGACAGGGGAATGTGGATCCGTAGGCGCTGAAGGATCCCTGGGTAGCGACTCCGTGCAATAGCGACCCACTTCCGATGAAGTCCGCGACGAACACGTTGGCGGGCTGCGCGTACAAGGTCACCGGGTCGGCGATTTGCTGCACGCGACCTTCGTGCATAACCGCGATTCGATCGGCCATGCTCATGGCTTCTTCCTGGTCGTGGGTAACCACGACAAAAGTGATTCCCACTTCATGTTGCAGGCGCTTTAATTCAATTTGCATCTCCGCTCGAACTTTGCGGTCAAGTGCTGACAGTGGTTCGTCAAGGAGTAACAGGCGCGGACGTTTAACAATCGCGCGGGCAAGGGCAACGCGTTGGCGCTGACCACCGGATAGTTGCGCAGGTCGCACCGCGGCTTTATCGGTTAATCCGGTTGTGATCAGTACTTCATCAACCCGCTGCGCGATTTCTTCTTTGCTCAAACCTTCACGCTGTAAGCCATACATGATGTTCTTGCGAACGTTCATGTGCGGGAAGAGTGCATAGGACTGGAACATCAGATTTACTGGACGCTTATTGGGTGGAAGGGATAGAAGATTAATGGGTGTGGTCGACTCAGATCCGAGAATGGCGATAGCCCCAGCGTCAGGATCCTCGAATCCGGCGATTGAACGCAGAAGGGTGGTCTTGCCGCAACCTGATGGACCCAACAATGCAAAGAATTCGTTCTGCCTGATATCAAAACTGACATCGTCTAGAGCGACAACGTCTCCGTAGGCTTTGCTAACGCCCGAGATTGAGAGCAGTGGTGTTTCAAGTGTCATACGGCATCCGTAAGTCGGGTGATCCGCTGAGCAGAGATCACAATGGTGAAACTGACAAGCAACAGCAAGGCAGCTAGTGCATTGATTTCCGGGGTCACGCCGAAACGGACCATGGAGTAAATAACAATCGGTAATGTCGGTGTTGATGGACCATCGGTGAAGTAGGCAACGACAAACTCGTCAAGGCTCAATGTGAAAACCAGGAGTGCACCAGCGATGATCCCCGGGGCCAAACTGGGAAGGGTGATCCGGAAAAACGTGGTGGTCGCACTTGCACCCAAATCTCTGCTGGCCTCTTCAAGGCTCGAGTCCGTTTGCCCGATCCGAGCGATTACCACGGCTGAGACGAACGCCATGCCGAAGACCACGTGCGCCAGTAACACCGAGAAAAGACTCAGGGTCACACCAATCAGAGCGAAGAATGCGAGTAACCCAATGGCCAACACCAAGTCAGGGATGATCGCAGGGGCCAGACTATAAGCCTCAACAACCGCAGACCTGAAATAACGGGCAACACCGATAGCGAGCAAAGTGCCCAAAATGGTGGCAAGAATTGTGGCGCCAATTGCCACGATCATGGTGTTGATAAACCCTTGTCGGATCAACTCGTTATCAAACAGAGCCGAATACCACTTGGTACTAAACCCAGTCCACGTAAATGGATTCTTGCTGGCGTTGAAACTCATTACAACCAGCACAGCAATAGGTATATAAAGGAATGCGTAGGTCGCAACCAGTGGCACGCGAAGCCAACCAATTTTATGCACGGCCACTCACCCGCTTTCCTGTTCCATTGATTCGCCGAGAGATCGCAGCTTGTAGTGCAAAAAGAACCACAAGCAGTGTGATAACAAATAGAGCGAGCACAGCACCAAATGGCCAGTCACGTGCTTCAAGGAATTGATCACGGATCAAGTTGCCCACCATGACGGTCTTACCGCCACCAAGGAGTTCAGGGATCACAAAATTACCCAGGCTCGGAACAAAAACAAAGATGGCACCGATCATGACCCCGGGCAGGGTGAGGGGGAGTGTGACATCAAAAAATGCCCGCGCTCGACTTGCACCCAAATTCCCTGCGGCTTCAATCAGTTGGCGGTCAAGTCGTTCAATGGATGCATATACAGGAAGGATCACCAGCGGAAGATAGGCGTACACCAGACCCACGATCACCGCGCCGGGTGTGTAAAGAAAACCAATAGGAGCACTGATAATTCCTACGTCCATCAGTGACGAATTAATCGGTCCTTCAGAGTTAAGCAAGATGATCCAGGCGTAAGTGCGGATCAGAAAGTTTGTCCAGAATGGAAGCACAACAAGAACAAGGGCGACGGTGCGCCAGCGGGTGGGAAGTTTCGCAATCGCGTACGCGGTCGGGTACCCGATCAGTAGTGCCAACACCGTGGTGGTCCCTGCAATCACCAACGAGTTACTAAATACCTGCAAGTAAACGGGTTCAAAAGCGCGGACGTAATTCTCAAGGGTGAACTCCCAGACAATCCCACCGAAGCGACCGCGCTGAAAGAACGAATACACCAAAACCAAAAGAATCGGTATGGTCATAAAGATGGTGATGTAGATCAAGCCGGGTGCGGCGAAAACCGTTCGACCAATCAGGGCGCGGCGCCTAGCGGCGCCACGCCCTGATGTAGGTGTCGGTATTGACATATTGTGCTGTTTAACTCGATGTAACCTCAGTGGCAATCTTGGTGTACAGCGGACCTGCTTCACCGAGATCAACCAGCGACTCACCCTTGAGCAACTCTGCGGGTGTCATGCCCATGTTGGGGTAGGTCGCTGCCAAGCCGGCTCCAACAGCATCCATGGCTCCCTTGTTGGGAACCTTGTACAAAATGTTTTCTGCAACCCACGCATGGTTTGCAGGATCCAAGATGTAGTTGATGTAGGCGTGTGCAGCTTCCTTGTTCTTTGAAGTCTTCAGAATCACCATGGTGTCTGCCCAAAGGTCACTTCCCTCTGAAGGAATAGTGAACTTGATGTCAGCATTTTCTGCGGTGCCGTAGTTGCACCAGCCATCCCATGCAACGACAGCATTCGCTTCACCGGAAACCAGACGTGAGTAGAAGGTGGTGTCGTCGTAAGCAAGAAGATTTGGCTTTGCGGCGATCAACTTCGCTTTCACCTGCTCCATCTCTGCTTCGTCGGTTGTATTGGCTGAGAAGCCAAGTGCCTTCTGAGCAGGGAGCATGAGCCAACGCTCGGTCGCCAGTGCGGTGACCTTGCCCTTGCTGTCAGCTGATGGTTCAAGGATTGCGTTCCAGCTGGTGGGTTCCTCGATCAGGTCACTGCGGTAGCAGATACCGGAGGTGCCCCATGCGTAGGGGACCGAGAACTTGTTGCCGGGATCGTAAGCCAAGTTCTGGGCTTCGGGGTAGAGGTTCGACAGGTTCGGGATGAATTCAGGGTTGAGTGTTTCAATCAACCCAGCTTCATTGAGTGCCTGTGCGAATTGACCTGAAACGAATGCCACGTCAATGCCAGAGTCCCCACCCGCGGTGAGTTTGGCCATGATTTCTTCGTTGGTGGCGTGGTTGGTGATTGTCATGGGTGCACCCACGGCTTCTTCAAACTTGGCAGCCATGTCCTCGGGGTAATATCCGGCCCAGTTGGAAACGGTGAGGCTTTGTTGGGTGAGGTCAGCATCGGGGTTGAGATCCGATGCGGTTGAATCGCTACCCCCGCACGCTGACAAAACCAGTGCTGCACAAGCCACACTGGCCAAGATGGCACCGGTCCGACGGACCGAGCGCTGAGTATTAGAACGACGCATCTGCTCTCCTTGAATAAAATCCGATAAAAACTGAATCTCAGTTCAGAATATTAAACAGTAAAAACCTCTTCAATTCTATGGATATGTCCAAATTGTTGAATTTAAGTTAAGAAAACTCCTAGGATCATGGGGTGGCGAAGACGAGTGAACGCAAAGCAGATCTCATTTCTGCGGCTCAGCGAGCCCTCGCCGAGCACGGCTCCGCTGTTCGACTGAATCAGGTCGCCGAAGCCGCGGGGGTCACCTCCAGCGCGATTCTCTACCACTACACCGGAATCGAAGAGCTCCTCGTCGAGGCAAACCGCGCTGGCATGGAGCGTTTCTATAACGATCGCCTCAATGTAATCGCCGCAATCGCCGACCCAACCGAACGACTTATTCACACCATCTCACTCGGTGTGCCCCGCACCCCCGAAGACGAAGAAGTCCGTTTGCTCTGCTCCCTGGGCGGTGAGGCCGCTCGCAACACCATCTATGCGGTGCTCCTCACTTCCCTCTATGACCGCCAAGTCGGCATGTATCAGAACATTCTTGAACTGGGCGTGAGCCAAGGTGAATTCCACCTCGCCCAGGATCCCCTTACCATCGCGCGCAATTTGGTTGCCCTGGAAGACGCTTACGGTTACCGAATAATTGCTAAGCACCCAACCTTGGATTACCAGACCGCTGTTGAGTTAATCCTTGATTACGCCCGACTAGCAACCGGCAATACTCTTCCCCAGCAAACCCGAAGTTAAGCACCCCACTCCAAAGGAATCACACCATGACCGACAACTCCACCCGCCCCCTCACCATTTTGTTCATGCCCGAGTCGGCATACGGCCCCACCAATCAGTGCATTGGTATTGGCAAGGTGTTACTGGATCGTGGTCATCGAGTGGTTTTCGCCGCCGAAGCTTCCTGGGCGGGCAAGCTCACCGCTCTCGGTTTTGAGGAGGATCTGGTTGATCTTGCTCCACCAGCCGAATCCACCGACGACACCGAAGCAGACCCGGGTGCATTTTGGAAAGAGTTCATCAAGGAAACAGCACCAGAGTTCCGCAAGCCAACAATCGAGCAACTGGAAACTTTTATCAAACCCACCTGGCAGGCATTAATTGATGGCGCGGTGTATTGCGAACCACAACTCAAGCAAATCATCGAACGTGTGAAACCAGATGTTGTCGTGGAAGACAACGTGTTGTGTTTCCCAGCCCTGATGACCGCAGGTGCACCATTTGTTCGTATCGTCTCGTGTAATCCCCTTGAAATGAGAGGGCCACGCATCGCGCCCACTTTCTCGGGTTACGCCCAAGCTGACGATTCACAGTGGCAGACCTTCCTTGATGCCTACGATCGCTCCCACCGAGAAATGTGGACAGCGTTTAACGAGTTCGTTGTTTCATCCGGCGCTCCAGCCCTGGACGACCTCGAGTTCATTCACACTTCTACAGCAGCGAATCTCTACGTATACCCGCAAGAGGCGGACTACACCGACCAAAGGGAGCTGGATAGCACCTGGCACCGCATGGATTCTTCGGTGCGTTCAACTGATGCTGAATACACCATTCCCGCTGAGGTCGCCGAGCGTCCCGCCGATAGTGCCCTGATTTATTTATCACTCGGCTCACTGGGTAGCGCCGATGTTGATTTAATGAAAAGACTTGTCGATGTCCTTGGTCGCACCCGTCACCGTTTCATTGTTTCCAAGGGTCCCCAGCATGATGAGTATGAACTCGCCGACAACATGGTGGGCGCAGAGTTCGTTCCGCAGACCACGATCATTCCGAAGGTGGATCTCGTGATCACCCACGGTGGGAATAACACGACAACAGAGTCACTCCATTTTGGCAAGCCGATGATCCTGCTGCCACTGTTCTGGGATCAGTATGACAATGCGCAACGCATGGACGAGTTAGGTTTTGGCCGCCGCCTGTCGACCTACGCCTTCACCGAAGAGGAGATGAACTCTGCGCTGGAAGCACTGTTGGGTGATTCGGAGTTGACCCAGCGCATGGCAGTGATGGCAACAGGGATCCAGTCCCGTGAGGGAACAACAAAAGGTGCCGACGTAATCGAGTCGGTGGCCCGCGCTCACGCGACCTCGTGATCTCACTCTCTGCTGCGATCGCGGCCGCCACGGCAGCGGACCTTCTCCCTGATCGCTCACAAGCTCGTTCGGGTGATCTGCACGAACCCTGTGAGTTAGTTGATTCACTCGATGCCGGTAACGGCGCCTACCTCGCCCTGGTTCGCACGGGTGCTCGCATCCTGGTTGTCCCTGGTCAACTCAGTGACACGGATTTTCACCGTGCACCTGTTAGTGAGGCAATCCTGAACACCGCATCCTCTGGCAACTTTCGTATCGAACACATTAATTCACTCGCGCCAAATCAGTCAACGGACAACCACTCCACGGAACGCTCCATCACCGTTGACCAAAGCAACGACTCCGTGATTGTGAACAACACAATCATGCTCAAGTGGCAGATCAACGCCACCACATCACCTGCCCCCTCCCGCTTACGCGCCCTCAGCACCCAACCCGTAACCCCATTACCCATAGCAACGATTGAGTGGATTGATCCAAGCAGCGGCGAAGTTCTCACCCTGGCCACGGCCACAGAATTCATCCCAGACTCTCGTGACGGCTGGGAATGGGCAGTGGAGTTAGTTCGTTCCTATGCCCAAGGCTCCGGTGTTGATGCAATCACCCCGTTCGCACGCATTGGCCAGATGACCGGTGAGATGCACGCCGCCCTAGCACGCACCGAATCTGGAGACACTGACATCAAGGAACTACACCGCGACCGAATCCAAGAGTTCCTCGATAGTGCATTAGCTGACCTAAACACAGCTTGTGAAATAGTCGATGGCGCCGAAGGCAAGCGTCTGCGCGCTCGACAGGCCGCAATTCGCGAGCGACTCAACACACTCACATCCGTTGATCACACACCAGCCATCAACACCCACGGTGATTTTCATGTAGGTCAAGTAATCGAGTCACCGGCGGGGGAGTACTTCATCGTGGACTTTGACGGCAGTCCAATCGAAACACCAGCGGAACGACTCGCGAAGCAACCCGCGGCCCGCGACATTGCCAGCATGTTGGCTTCTATCGACCACGTTGCTCGGGTAGTGAATTACCGAACCAAAGGCCTCGAACCCCAAGTATCCCTAATCTGGGCGGCGCACGCCCAAGAGATCTTCCTGCTCGAATACATGGATGTACTTCGGCGTGAAGGGTTAATCACAATTCTTGACGAACGACTTATTGAACCGTTTATGCTTCACCAGGAACTTCGCGAATACATCTACTCAGTGCGTCACCTACCGCATTGGCGCTACGTACCTGATTCAGTCATAACATCAATGTTTCCTGCGCAGGCACAGAACGAAGGAGCTATCTAGTGGATCCGGTTCTCTTTCGCGCCGACCTTGATCGCAAACCCGAGGTCCTCAACCAGTTAGCGGATCACCTTGATACATCCAACCCATGGTCAGCCACCACCATCACAACAACTGATCGCATTGTGTTCATTGGCATGGGTTCCTCCCATTACGCCAACGCTATCGCCGCTGCGCGACTACAAGTCCTGGGAATAAACGCGGTCGCAACCCTCGCCAGCTCCGACCTTCTACCCAAAGTCGATTCCAACAGCGTGGTGATAGTTGTCTCCGCAAGTGGCGGTTCAGTGGAAACAGTTCATGCCGCCCAGCACTACTCCGGCACCTGCCGCACCATCTCACTCACCAATGTGGAGTCTTCACCCATCGCAGACTTATGTGACATCAACATCCCCATCAATGCTGAGCCCGAGTTGGGTGGGGTCGCCTGCCGTTCCTACCAAAACACAATCGCCCTACTGCTCTCAATGCAACAACACCTTGCCCCGCAATCAATGACCACCTCAGTTCCCGAACTTGTGCGCATGTCAGCCCAAGCATGCACCGAAATTCTCGAAACTTCAGAGCAGTGGTTACCTGCAGTTTCGGAACTATTGCTTGGCCCGACCGGCACCGCATTTGTTGCCCCGGCCAGTCGTTTCTGTAATGCCCAACAAAGCGCCCTCATGTTGCGTGAAGGTCCGCGCCTCAACGCTGTGGGGTGTGAAACAGGGGACTGGTCCCATGTTGACGTCTACCTCACCAAAACAACCGACTACCGTATGCTGCTCTTCCCGCATTCCCCGTGGGAGCCAGCATTAATCGAGTGGTGCGAATCCCGAGGCTCCACCATCGTTTCAGCCGGCGGCGAGCTACCTAACGCCAAGCTCACTATCCGTTACCCGCACGACACGATCGAAGACGTTCAACTTCTCACCGAAGTACTCATAGCCGAACTGGTTGCAGTTCGTGCCTGGTCATCCCAATCGAACTAAGAAGTGAGAATTTCAATAATCCCCTCATCGAGACGGCTCATCTGATCACAATTACCATGTATATTTAATGTCTGCTATTATATTTACATGGTAATTGAGCGCTGGGCAAAACCACTCCTGGAGCAAAAATTGCAAAGTTTCCCCGCTGTTGAACTGCTGGGCCCACGTCAAATAGGAAAGACGACTCTGGCGTTGGAAATCGCCGCCGCGCAGGGGGGAATGTATCTAGACCTGGAGCGGCCCGCGGATGCCAACCGACTATCCGAACCTGATGTATATCTGCGGAGCAAACTCAACGATTTCCTGGTGCTCGATGAAGTCCAGCGGAATCCCGAATTGTTTCCCGTTCTCAGGGGGGTGATAGACGAACAGCGCAGAGTGGGAATCCGAAACGGATCATTTTTGCTACTTGGGTCAGCATCTCAGGAATTAGTAGGTGCAGCGAGCGAGAGTTTGGCTGGACGCCTCGCATTTGTCGAGCTCACGCCAATCACACCTGCCGAAGCCGCGCCCACCGGTGTCGATCAGGATCAAGTGCTCACCCGAGGGGGGTTTCCTGACAGTCTGCTTGCGCAAAGCGACTCCACAAGTTTGCAATGGCGTCAAGCATTCATTAGGTCATTCCTTGATCGTGAAGTTCCCATGTTCGCACCTCGAATCTCAACCGAAACTCTCTCGCGACTATGGCAAATGATTGCTCACAGTTCCGGCGGCCTACTCAATTCCGCAAATCTTGCCGGCTCGCTAGGAATCTCAAATCCAACAATCGATCGGTATCTTGATCTGCTTTCCGAGCTCGGCATGATCAGGCTTCTGCGACCCTGGTCAACAAATGTTGGGAAACGAGTGGTCAAAAGCCCGAAAGTGTTTATCCGCGACACCGGGATTGCGCATGCCCTCTTGGGTATTGCGACTCTCGATGAACTGCGCGGACACCCCGTGATCGGATCAAGTTTTGAGTCGCTCGTGATCGAATCCGTGATCACTTCTATCTCAACCAACCTGACCTCCACCTCTTGGGAGCCCTACTTTTACCGGACCTCAAATGGGGCAGAAATTGATCTCGTGCTGACCAAGGGTGGCAAACCTGAAATCGCAATCGAGGTCAAGAATTCATCCACTCCCAAACTCACACGCGGGTTTCACACAGCACTACAAGACCTTGACATCACGAGGGCCTACGTCGTGTACTCCGGCACCGAGCGTTACATGATGCAACACGGTGTTGAAGCAATTTCCCTCATAGATTTACAAAACACCTTGCGCATTGCTTGAGTAGAAGGGCCAACCTCACACCACAAAAACGTCCCCTTCACGTGTGCATACGCGCGCTCGTCTTTTAGCACCCCGTAGGGGTGCTTTGAGTTGTGTCAGTGTTCAACACGTCCGTTGAGCCAGATAAAGACTGACGAAAGGAACGTTATGCCCAACGGCGGATACCCCAGGCACCTGATCACCCCACTCGGTGTTTCAGGAGTAGAAATCGTGACATCAGGTTGGAATGTCACTGTAAGACGCAGACATGAAGAAGGGTTCTAGTATCGACCTATCACTTGCTCTATGGGATGGGATTCCAAGACGAGGAACAGCTTAAGTCCATCAGGCAAAGCCTGGAGATCAAAGGATTCAAACTCAACCCTCACTACAACAAGCACGGATGCCTCTACGACTACTAACCAAGATATGGAGGTGGTGACGGCTCTAAGCCGTCACCACCTGACTCACCACCAATCAGTTTCTGATCATGTGAAGCAGCCATCGAAGTAATTCACGTAAAGCAATGCTTGACGCAATCACTCCAACCCGTGTTAAGATTCGCTTGTTACGTGCGAACCTTACGAGTAGGCCCAGCCAATTGGCTGGGCCTTTCTCTTTAGGCGAAGGAATGTTCATCCTTCCCATCACCCCCACTCCCCTCGACAAATTTCCCGCACACTTCACGGGAGGCGAGGTTTATGGTCAGGGACCAAGAAGCAACAGCGCACAAACAAGAAAACTCAACGAACTACACGCTAATGCGCAAGAAATGAGAGGGATAGAGACAAATTAAGGTTGTGGACAAGCGCATTGAAATCCAATTAGCCAGGATTTGTCGGTCCCATGCAGCACTATGAGGGCCGGGGCGAAAGCGCCACACAGATCGAGGGGAACACATGGAGCTTGAGAACGAGGCCGCGCCACCAGTGCAAAGCCCGAAGCAACGCAACCCATGGAAGTGGATTGGAGTCATCGCGCTGGTTCTAGCGATCGCATCATTCACAGGCTTAGTACTCGTTCAGCAGCAATTCACTGAATTACAGGCAACGATTTCCGGCGACGGCGACAAGCAAAACGACGAACAAGACAACAAATCTGCCCGAACAACAGATTCCGAATCCTTCTACAACGCCCCAACCGACCTCCAAGAACTCCTAGGCAACGTGCGTAAAAGCACGGTCACGATCGAGTGCAAGAGTTCCCAAGGTTCCGGTTGGGTGATGGAACTCGACAGTCCTGACCCTGACACTGACCCCGAGGGTTATGAAATTGATCAGGAGTTTCCCGTTGAAGTAATTACCAACGACCATGTAATTGAAGATTGCCACGACAGCCCAAGGAAAGTCCGCGCAACAGCCAATGGCGAAACCTATGATGCAATCTTGTATTCCTATGACAAGAAAAATGACCTAGCGCTGGTAGCCATCAAACAAGATGTTCCTGCTCTCGAACTAAGTCCCAAACCTGAGCCTGGTTGGTGGGCCGTCGCAGTTGGAACTCCCTACGGCCTCGAGGGAACCGTCTCAATCGGAAACATCATGAACATGGAAGGCACCGACGTTATTGCCACCACCCCACTCAACTCCGGCAATTCAGGCGGGCCCCTCATCAACTCAAAAGGCCAGGTGATCGGAACAAACAGCTGGGTCCTCACTGGTGATGACTACCCACAGGACTGGAACGTTGCCGTTGCCCACCGAGCACTCTGCAAAGAACTCGTCGACTGCGGTGCTAACCGTGGCTGGGATTGGAACGACTACTAGGAAAACAAAGGAATTGTCGATGAATCGAGGGCGTGGACGAATTTGCGCTACCTCCAACCACAAGTACGTCTAAGCTGAACTGGTGTGGACCGTGGGGGAAGAGCAAGAATTTCGTGAGGATCTAATCGACGCGGTTATTGCTCACGCTAATTCATCCGATGGAATGCTCTCGCGTTACGAACTTGGCAATTTCCCCTACGCCGGTAAAGACATAAGAGTCATTGATGTCCAGGGAGGGATCTGGAACCCCGGAGCATCCTGGCCTTTTGCAGAACCACTGCGAGCGACTCTCTCCATCAACACGACACTCTCAGGTAAGTACGATGACCAAGAAGTTCAAGGTGGTCTCTGGCGATACGACTACCAATCGGGAAGCACTGAGGGAAAAAATTCCAAGCTTCGCAAAGCAATGGAACTTCAATTGCCACTTTTGTGGTTCCGCCAGCAAGCGACAGGTAGTTACGTTCCTTACAAAGTTTTCATCATCAACGATTTCCCCAA